>Ga0160442_100034_pt1 | contig 250414 bp, 213 predicted proteins | sample HID1971M_E1MG_FD_108252 | JGI IMG/M metagenome (GOLD analysis project Ga0160442, IMG submission 108252) | Enriched millipede-associated microbial communities from UW Madison campus, WI, USA - HID1971M_E1 MG | ecosystem: Host-associated > Arthropoda: Insects > Digestive system > Unclassified ... | reverse complement strand
CCGGCGACGGCCCCGGTGACGGGCTCGGCGACCCGCCCGACGACCGGCCCGGCGACGGCCCCGGTGACGGGCTCGGCGACCCGCCCGACGACCGGCCCGGCGACGGCCCCGGTGACGGGCTCGACGACCGCCCCGACGACCGCCCCGACGACCGGCCCGACGACCGGCCCGACGTCGGCCCCGACTACGGGCCCGGCGACCGGCCCGATGGCCTCACCCCGGCGCGCGACGTCGTCGGCTTCCTGCACACCGGCGCGATGCACCCGCCGACGTTCGACGCGCTCCTCGCCGAGCGCGCACCGCAGGTCGAGGCCGTCCACCTCGTCGACACGGACCTGCTCTCGACCGTCCGCCGGGCCGGCGTGACCGACGAGGTCCGCGCGGCGGTGCTCGCGCACGTCGCCGACCTCGAACGGTCCGGGGCGTCGGCGGTGCTGGTCACGTGCTCGTCGATCGGCGAGGTGGTGGACGAGGCGGCAGCCGTCGCCGGTGTCCCGGTGCTGCGTGTCGACCGCCCGATGGCCGCGCGCGCGGTCGAGATCGCCGGGGCCGGCGGCAGGGTCACCGTCCTCGCCACGCTCACCTCGACGGTCGGTCCGACCGGCCGTCTCGTCGCCGCAGCCGCGCGTGCCGCCGGGGTCGACGTCCTGGTGGACACCGTCGTCGTGCCCGGCGCCGCGGAGGCCCGGGATGCGGGCGACGACGACACGGCCGACCGCCTGGTCGCCGCCGCGGTCGTCGAGGCCGCCCGGCGCGCGGACGTCGTCGTCCTGGCGCAGGCCACGATGGCCGCCGCCGCGGCGCGGGTCACGGTCGCCGTCCCCGTCCTCACGTCCCCGTCGTCGGCCCTGACGGCCACCCTCTCGACCCTCCCCCCACCCCCACCCCCACCCCCTCCCCACCCCTGACCACCCTCAACACCGCCGACCTCGGCAGTCCCGGCCGACCTCGGCAGTCCCAACTGCCGATCTCGGCGGGGAGTACCGAGGTCGCCAACGGCCGCGCGACCCGACGACAGCCGAGCCGGCCGGCCGCCAAGCCGACGGCCGCCGAGCCGACCGGCCTCGCGGACGGCCACCCTCTCGACCCTGCACCCACTCATCCCCACTCCTGACCACCCTCAACACCGCCGACCTCGGCAGCCCCGGCCGACCTCGGCAGTCCCGACTGCCGATCTCGGCAGTCCCGACTGCCGATCTCGGCGGGGAGTACCGAGTTCGCCGCCGGCCGCGCGCGCCAGCCGGCCGCGCGGGCCTGCAGGTCATCGGGGGTGCGGGGCACGTGTCAGAGCGTGTCGGCCGCCGTGTCGGCGGCGTGTCGGTGCCGTGTCAGGCGGCCCCTGCACAGTTGCTGCCATGACCACAGACCTGGTGATCGAGGCCGAGGGCCTCGTCAAGCACTTCGGCGAGACGAAGGCCCTGCAGGGCGTCGACCTCGCCGTCCCCCGGGGCACCGTTCTCGGTGTCCTCGGCCCCAACGGCGCCGGCAAGACGACCGCCGTCCGCATCCTGTCCACCCTCCTGGCGCCCGACGCGGGCCGTGCGACCGTCGCCGGCTTCGACGTCGTGACGCAGGCCCAGAAGGTCCGCCAGAGCATCGGCCTCACCGGCCAGTACGCGTCGGTGGACGAGGACCTCACGGGCCGCCAGAACCTCGTCCTGTTCGGCACCCTCCTGGAGCTCGGCCGCAAGGGCGCCCGCGCCCGCGCCGCGGAGCTACTCGAGTGGTTCGACCTGACCGACGCGGCCGACCGGCCCGCCAAGACGTACTCGGGTGGCATGCGCCGCCGTCTCGACCTGGCCGCGAGCCTCGTCGGGCGCCCGGACGTCATCTTCCTCGACGAGCCCACCACTGGCCTCGACCCCGCCAAGCGCGAGGACATGTGGGACGTGGTCCGCTCGCTCGTGACCGACGGCTCCACGGTGCTGCTCACCACGCAGTACCTCGAGGAGGCCGACGCGCTGGCCGACGAGATCACGGTCATCGACCACGGCCGCGTCATCGCGCACGACACCCCCGAGGGCCTCAAGCGCATCGTCGGCGGCCAGACCCTCGAGGTCCGCCCCGCCGACCTGGCCCGGATGGAGGAGACGGCCACGATCCTCGGCCACGTCTCGACCGGGGTCGGCGGCGCGGCGGAGATCCGCAAGGGCATGCTCGCGGTCCCTGTGGCCGACGACAGCGCGCTGACGGCCACCGTCTCCCGCCTCGCCGCGGCCGGCATCGGCGTCACGGAGCTCTCGCTGCACCTGCCGAGCCTCGACGAGGTCTTCTTCAAGCTCACCGGGCGCACGGCGTCCGACGACGACACGACCGAGACGACGGAGGTGGCCGCATGAGCACCGCGACCCTGACCCCGGCACCGCGCACCAGCGTGGTGCCCAAGGCCGCCGAGGCGACCCGCAAGCCGCTCCCGCTGCTGCGGCACTCGCTCGCCCTGGCCAAGCGCAGCCTCATCAAGACGTGGCGGACGCCGGAGGCGCTCATCGACGTCACGCTGCAGCCGGCGATCTTCCTGGTGATCTTCGTCTACATCTTCGGCGGCGCGGTCGCCGGGTCGACGAGCACCTACCTGCTGTTCCTGCTGCCGGGCATCCTCGCGCAGACGATCGCGACGGGCTCGATCTCGATCGGCGTCAACCTCAACACCGACCTCGAGAAGGGCATCTTCGACCGGTTCCGGTCGCTGCCCGTGCCGCGGTCGGCCCCGCTGGTCGGCGCCGTGCTGGGCGACGTGGTCCGCTACGTCATCGTCACGGTCATGACGCTGGGGATCGGCTACCTCATGGGCTTCCGCATCCAGGGCACGGTGCTCGCCGCCGTGGCCGCGTGCCTCCTGGCGATCGTGTTCGCGCTGTCGCTGTCGTGGGTGTCGGTGTTCGTCGGCATGAAGGCCCGCACCAGCGGCGCCGTGCAGGGGATCATGTTCCTGCTGATCATGCCGTTGAGCTTCGCCTCGACGACCTTCGTCCAGGGCGACACCCTGCCCGGCTGGATGCAGGGGTTCGTCAAGGTGAACCCGCTGACCCACCTGGTCGACTCGATGCGGTCGCTGTTCCTCGGGCAGCCGGTCGGCAGCCACGTGTGGTGGACGCTGGCCTGGTGCGTGGCGTTCGTGGCGGTGTTCATGCCGCTGGCCCTGCGCGCCTACCGCAAGAAGGTCTGAGCACCGCGGGCACGGAGCGGGCGGTCCGGCACCACGCCGGGCCGCCCGTTCGCGTCACTCCCCGACGACCTGCTCGACGAGCGTCCGGATCCGCCGGGCCAGCACGACCGCGGGGGTCGGCCGCAGCGCGGCGACGGAGGCGGCCTTGGTGTCGTCGTCGCCCAGCACGGACGTCAGGGCGCCGCTCAGACCCATCTGGAACATCGCGGCCAGGTTGGCGCCCAGCCGGGTGCCGAGCGCCCACAGCTCACGCGCCTCGTCGTCCTTGCCCTGGTGTGCGGCGAGGTCGGCGGCGCCGAGCGCGACGGACCCGATGACGGGCATGTCGGACGTGCTCGACGCCTCCGGGCTCGCGAGCCGGAGCAGCTCCACGGCCCGCTCCTGCGCGGCGGCCGAGCGGCCCGGCACCTTGTCGGCGACGCCGAGGTGCACCATGGCGCACGCGACGCGGAACACGGCGCGCGCCTGCGGGATGGGCATGTCGACGCCGTCGACGGCGGCGGCCGCCTCGTCGGCACGCGCGACGGCGTCGTCGTACCGCCCGTACCGCCAGGCGACGTGCGCGAGCCCGAGCAGCGCCTGCGCGACGTCGACGACGTCCACGCGGGCGTCGACGACCTCCTGCAGCGTCCCGAGCGCGTCGGTGTCGCCGGCCATGGCCCGCTGCACGTCGAGCAGCACGCGCGCCGACCGGGCGTCCTGCATGGCCCCGACGAGCTCGAGGTGCTCGACGCCGCGGCGCAGCCAGACCGCCGAGTCCTCGACGCCCCGGGAGCTGTCCCACTGCCCGACGCCCTGCGCGGCCATGCCCATGCCCCAGTGGTCGCCGATCGCCTCGAACCGGGCGTAGGCCTCGCGGGCGTCGCGCGCGGACTCCTCGGCGTTGCCGCCGTTCTCGCGGATCGCCGCCCGCAGGAACAGGCCGAGCCCTTGGAGGTAGGGGTCGTCGGACTCGACCATCGGGGTCGCCTCGGCGTCGTCGAGCCGTGTCCAGTTGAGCCCCGGAAGCGCCGCGACGAGCGCCGACATGCGGGCCCCGACCTCGTCCGGCCGCTCCGCCGACACCAGCCGGGCCCCACGCCATGCGAGCGCCATGAGCCGCACGGACTCGACGGCACCCGCGTTGACGGCGGCGAACAGGCACAGGGAGGCGAGCCGGTCGCCGTCGGGCAGCGGGGTGCCGACGGAGCGGCCGTGCAGGATGGTCGACGAGCGCCGGGCGGCCGGGTCGTCCACGTGGAGCAGCTGCCCGGACCAGGCCACGGCCTCGAGGTGCAGCCCTCGCACGGTCCAGAGCTGGAGCAGCGCGGAGGCGATGTCGACCGTCGCCGGCTCGTCGGCGTGCGCGACCGCCCACCGCAGCGCCGTGAGGAACGTGTCCTGGTCGGTCGCGCAGGCGTTGAGCGCGGCGACCTGGCCGTGCCCGATGAAGTCGTCCCGCAGCAGCGCGCACTCCGCGGCGGACCAGCGCACGAGCCCGGCCATCGCGTCGGGCCGGTGACCGGTGGCGTCGAGCCGCGCACCGCCGTACTCCCGGACCGTCTCCAGCATCCGGTAGCGGGCGGGCCCGTCGTCGCTCTCGTCGAGCGTGAGCAGCGACTGCTCGACGAGCATCGCGAGGCCCCGCCGGACGGCCCGGTCGTCCTGCCCGGCGACGGCGAGGGCGGTGTCGGCGGTGAACGGCGCGGGGATGACCGCGAGGCGTTCGAGCAGGTCACGATCGTGCGGGTCGAGCAGCTCGCGGCTCCAGTCGACCATCGCCCACAGGCTCGCGTGCCGTTCCGGCAGCCCGCGCAGCGCGTCGTCGAGCAGCGCGAACCGGTCCGACAGTCCCGCGAGGACGTCGTCGACGGGCATCGCCCGCAGCCGTGCCGCCGCCAGCTCGAGGGCGAGCGGCAGGTTGTCGAGCCGGTGGCACAGCTCGCGGGCCTGCTCCACGTCCCACCCGAGGGTGTCGCGGCCGGCCCGGGCGCGGGACTCGAGCAGCGCGAGCGCGTCGTCGTCGGGCAGCGCGCGCAGCCGGTGCACGACCTCGCCGACGATCCCGAGCGGCGCCCGGCTGGTGGCGAGCACCACGAGGTCGGGCGGGGCCGAAGCCAGCAGGTCGGTGACGACCGCCGCCGCCGCGTCGAGCACGTGCTCGCAGTTGTCGAGCACCACGAGCCCGTCGAGGTCCTGCGCGGCGAACCGCAGCCGCTCCTCGGGGGAGAGCAGCCGCCGCACCGACGTGACGTCCGACCGCGAGGACGTCGTCTCGGCGCCGCCGATCGCGACCAGCACGGCCGGCAGGACCTCCGCCGGGTCGTGCACGCCGGCGAGCTCGACGGCCCGCACCGACGTGCCGAGCGCCGCCGCCCGCCGTGCGACCTCGGTGGCGAGCCTCGTCTTGCCCGCGCCGCCGGTCGCCATGACGGTGACGAGAGGCGCCTCCTTGAGCGCGGTCTCGACCGCGACGACCTCGGCGTCCCGGCCCACGAGCACCGTCCCGGGCCGTCGCCACGACGCGGGCAGCGCCACGGTGGCCTCGGGGCGCTGGGGCGTCGGGCGCTGCGGGGCGGGTGCGGCCGGTGCGAGCTCGCCGCGCAGCAGGGCGAGGTGGGCCTGTGCGACGACGGGCGAGGGGTCCGTGCCGTACCTGTCGGCGAGCTCGGTCCGCAGGTGGTCGACGACCTCGACGGCCTCGGCGTCGCGTCCCTGGGCCGCGAGGACCCGGACGAGCAGGGCGACGAGCGGCTCGTCGGGCGGGGTGCGCAGCGCGACGGCGCGCAGGTCGTCGACCGACCCGGCGGTGTCGCCGAGCGCGAGCCCGGCCTCGGCCCGGACGGCGGCGACGTCCGCCAGCAGGCGCGCGGTCGGCGCGTCGGTCAGGTCCGGGACGGGCGGGACGAGCGCGCGGGCCTGGTCGGCGAGCGTGCGGGCCCCGGCGGGGTCGTCGGACCGGAGCGCGGAGCGGGCGCGGGCGACGAGCGTCGCGACCTCGTCGGTGTCGACCCGCAGGTCGTCGACGGGCAGCCGGTAGCCGCCCGGGGCGGCCGTGACGGGCAGGCCGAGCCGCCGGGCGCGCGAGACGAGGGCCTGCACGGCACCCGCGGCGTCGTCGGGCGGGTCGCCCTCCCACACGTCCTCGACGAGCGCGGCGGACGACACGGCCCGGCCGCGGGCGTCGAGCAGGGCGCGGACCACCGCGACGAGGCGGTCGCCCCGGACGGCCCGGCCGTCGACGGCGAGCGTCCCCAGGGTCGTGATCTGCACCGGGACAGCATCCCTCACCGGCGGTGCCCCCGGGGTGTGCCGCCCCGACGACGCACCGGGCCGGCCGCACGAGGCGACCGGCCCGGTACCCGCGGTCCGCGGGGAGGGGTGGGGTGGTCAGGCGTAGGCGCCCGCGGAGGCGGCGGGGGCGCCGGCACGGCGGTACGTGCTGCCGTCGAGCCAGAGGATGTACAGGAAGATCAGGCTCAGGAGGACGAGGCCCACGGTGAACCCGGCCCCGTGGCCGAAGGACACCGACAGCGAGTGCAGGACGATGATCCCGAAGACGATGTTCACGAACGGGATGAGCAGCAGGACGATCCACCAGACCGGCTTGCCCGTGATCTTGAGCAGCACGATCGTGTTCCAGATCGGGACGAACGCCTGCCAGCCGGCCTCTCCGGCCTTGGAGAAGATGCCGAACAGCGGCAGCGTGCCGATGAGGTAGCCGATGAGGCCGCCGATGTAGGCGCCGGGGCCGATGGTGGGGGTCGTGTCCGCCGCGACGGCGAGAAGTGTGTGCATGCGCGGAACCTAGCGGTACAGAACGGTGCAAGAAGGGCGTTTCGCGCATCGTTTCGGTCACGGCGCCCGCCGTTCGCTCGTTCGACGCTCGCCGGCCGTCCCCGGGCCACCCGTTCGTGCGTCGGGCGCGGTCGTCGGGCGTCGTCGGACCGGCGGTCCGGCCCCGCCGGTTCGTCCGTTCGGGGGACCCCCGCGAGGACTTCGCGGCACGTCCGGCGTGTCGTCGCTCGGCGCGTCGTGACGAAGCGGACGGTGCCCCTTGTGGACGTGCGTGTGCACCGTCCTGTGGGGTCGATGTGGACGGTTGTGGACGGCTGCAAAGGTGCAGGCCAGGGGTCGTGTCAGAGGTCGCCGATACCCTTGGACTTACCCACAGGGTGAAAGAACGACACGGATGTAACACAAGCCCTAGTGGTCACTTGCAGGCGGTACCCCCAGGTGTAGTGTTGGCGACGACGCGGTGGGGGAGCCGCAGTCGGCCCGGGAGGGCCCCAGAAACTCGCGTGAGCACCCTCGTGGAGCGCCGCGCAGACAGGCAAGAGGGAGAGCCACGATGTCGATCACGGTCTACAGCAAGCCGGCGTGCGTGCAGTGCAATGCCACCTACCGCGCGCTCGACAAGCTCGGTACCGAGTACACCGTCGTGGACATCAGCGAGGACGCCGACGCCCGTGACTACGTCATGTCGCTCGGCCACCTCCAGGCCCCCGTCGTGATCGTCGACGGCGAGCACTGGTCGGGCTACCGCCCGGACCGCATCAAGGCGCTCGGCGAGCGCCTGGCGACCGCGGTCGCCTGACAACTCGCTGCATCGGGCGGCGTCAGCCGCACCCACGGACGCCCCGGGCCGGCGCAGGCCACCACCGCGCCGGCCCGGCGGGCATCCTCCAGCACGCCCGGACGGCCCCGCACGCCACCGACCGTCCGACGTTCGACGTTCGACCCGAGTGAGGGAGCAGCGCGATGAGCTCGCTCGTCTACTTCTCCTCCGCCTCGGACAACACCCACCGCTTCGTGCAGAAGCTCGGCCTGCCGGCTCAGCGCATCCCGCTGCGTCCGGCCGACCCGTTCCTGCGCGTCACCGAGCCGTACGTGCTGATCGTGCCGACGTACGGCGGAGGCAACGAGGGTGGCGCAGTACCCCGGCAGGTCATCAAGTTCCTCAACGACGAGGACAACCGTGCTCTGGTCCGCGGCGTCATCGCGGCAGGGAACACCAACTTCGGCGAGGCCTACTGCATCGCGGGGGACATCATCGCGGCCAAGTGCCGGGTCCCCTACCTGTACGGGTTCGAGCTCATGGGAACGAACGAGGACGTCACCCGCGTCCGTGAGGGATTGAGGACATTTTGGCTTCGACAGTCGCAGATACCCGCGTAGACCTGACGGGGCTGGACTACCACGCCCTCAACGCGATGCTGAACCTCTACGGCGCGGACGGGGAGATCCAGTTCGACAAGGACCGTGAGGCGGCGCGCCAGTACTTCCTGCAGCACGTCAACCAGAACACGGTCTTCTTCCACGACCTCGACGAGAAGCTCGACTACCTCGTCGAGAACAAGTACTACGACCCGGCGGTCCTGGCGCAGTACGACCGGGCGTTCATCAAGACGCTCTTCCAGTACGCGTACTCGAAGAAGTTCCGGTTCCAGACGTTCCTCGGCGCGTTCAAGTACTACACCTCGTACACGCTGAAGACGTTCGACGGGAAGCGGTACCTGGAGCGCTTCGAGGACCGCGTCTGCATGGTCGCCCTCTCGCTGGCCGAGGGGAACCAGGACTTCGCGATCAACCTCGTCGACGAGATCGTCAGCGGCCGGTTCCAGCCGGCGACGCCGACGTTCCTCAACCTCGGCAAGGCGCAGCGCGGCGAGCCCGTGTCCTGCTTCCTGCTGCGCATCGAGGACAACATGGAGTCCATCGCGCGCGGCATCAACTCCGCCCTGCAGCTGTCCAAGCGCGGCGGCGGCGTGGCCCTCCTGCTCAGCAACATCCGCGAGCACGGCGCGCCCATCAAGCACATCGAGAACCAGAGCTCCGGCGTCATCCCCGTGATGAAGCTGCTCGAGGACTCGTTCTCGTACGCCAACCAGCTGGGCGCTCGCCAGGGTGCCGGTGCCGTGTACCTGCACGCGCACCACCCGGACATCTACCGGTTCCTCGACACCAAGCGCGAGAACGCCGACGAGAAGATCCGCATCAAGACCCTCTCGCTGGGCGTCGTGATCCCGGACATCACGTTCGAGCTCGCCAAGAAGAACGAGCCGATGTACCTGTTCTCCCCGTACGACGTGGAGCGGGTCTACGGCGTGCCGTTCGCGGACATCGACGTGACCGAGAAGTACTACGAGATGGTCGACGACGCGCGGATCAAGAAGTCGAAGATCAGCGCCCGCGAGTTCTTCCAGACGCTCGCCGAGCTGCAGTTCGAGTCCGGCTACCCGTACGTGATGTTCGAGGACACGGTCAACCGTGCGAACCCCGTCAAGGGCAAGATCACGCACTCCAACCTCTGCTCGGAGATCCTGCAGGTCTCCACGCCGTCGACGTACAACGAGGACCTCTCGTACGCCGAGGTCGGCCGCGACATCTCCTGCAACCTGGGCTCGATGAACATCGCGCTGTCGATGGACTCGCCGGACTTCGGCAAGTCGGTCGAGACGGCCATCCGTGCGCTGACCGCGGTGTCGGACCAGACGGACATCGAGTCGGTCCCGTCGGTGAAGAAGGCGAACGCCGGCGGCCACGCCATCGGCCTCGGCCAGATGAACCTGCACGGGTACCTGGCGCGCGAGCGGATCTTCTACGGGTCCGACGAGGGCCTCGACTTCACGAACATCTACTTCTACACGGTCGCGTACCACGCGATCCGGGCGTCGAACCTGCTGGCGCAGGAGCGCAAGCAGGCGTTCTTCACCTTCGAGGACTCCAAGTACGCGACCGGCGAGTACTTCGAGAAGTACATCGAGAAGGAGTGGGCGCCGCGCACCGAGCGCATCCGCACGCTGTTCGCGGACGCCGGCGTGCACATCCCGACCCAGGACGACTGGCGCGAGCTGGCCGCCCTGGTGAAGGAGCACGGCATCTACAACCAGAACCTGCAGGCCGTCCCGCCGACCGGCTCGATCTCGTACATCAACCACTCGACGTCGTCGATCCACCCGATCGCGTCGAAGATCGAGATCCGCAAGGAAGGCAAGATCGGCCGCGTCTACTACCCGGCGCCGTTCATGACGAACGACAACCTGGAGTACTACCAGGACGCGTACGAGATCGGCTACGAGAAGGTCATCGACACCTACGCCGAGGCCACGCAGCACGTGGACCAGGGCCTGTCGCTGACGCTGTTCTTCAAGGACACCGCCACCACGCGCGACCTCAACAAGGCGCAGATCTACGCCTGGCGCAAGGGCATCAAGACGATCTACTACATCCGCCTCCGCCAGCTCGCCCTGGAGGGCACGGAGGTCGACGGTTGCGTCTCCTGCATGCTCTGACCTGCGCCTCTACCCTGACGACGATGAATTGCGAGTGCTGAGATGACCCCCACGGGGAAGCTGAAGCTGATCGACCGCGTGTCGGCGATCAACTGGAACCGGCTCGAGGACGACAAGGACGCCGACGTCTGGGACCGCCTGGTCGGCAACTTCTGGCTGCCGGAGAAGGTGCCGGTGTCCAACGACATCCAGTCGTGGGCCACTCTCACCGAGCAGGAGAAGACGCTCACCATGCGCGTCTTCACCGGCCTGACGCTGCTCGACACGATCCAGGGCACGGTCGGGGCGGTCAGCCTCATCCCCGACGCGATCACGCCGCACGAGGAGGCCGTCTACACGAACATCGCGTTCATGGAGTCGGTGCACGCCAAGTCGTACAGCTCGATCTTCTCGACGCTGTGCTCCACCAAGGAGATCGACGAGGCGTTCCGCTGGTCGGAGGAGAACCCCAACCTCCAGCGCAAGGCCGAGATCGTCATGGAGTACTACAAGGGCGACTCGCCCCTGAAGCGGAAGGTCGCGAGCACGCTGCTCGAGTCGTTCCTCTTCTACTCGGGCTTCTACCTGCCCATGTACTGGTCGAGCCGCGCCAAGCTCACGAACACGGCCGACCTGATCCGCCTGATCATCCGCGACGAGGCCGTGCACGGGTACTACATCGGCTACAAGTACCAGAAGGGCCTCGAGAAGCTGTCGGCCGAGGAGCGCGCCGAGCTCAAGGACTACACGTTCGAGCTGCTCTTCGAGCTGTACGACAACGAGGTGGAGTACACGCAGGACCTCTACGACGGCGTCGGCCTCACGGAGGACGTCAAGAAGTTCCTGCGCTACAACGCCAACAAGGCCCTGATGAACCTCGGCTACGAGGCGCTGTTCCCGCGCGACGAGACGGACGTGAACCCGGCGATCCTGTCCGCCCTGTCCCCGAACGCCGACGAGAACCACGACTTCTTCTCCGGGTCGGGCTCGTCGTACGTCATCGGCAAGGCCGTCAACACGGAGGACGACGACTGGGACTTCTGACCGGTCCCGATCTCGCGACAGCCCCGGCGTCCCCTGCGACGACCGGGGCTGTCGCGCGTCAGGACGGCCCCTGACCTCGGTGGACGCGACTCTCGCACGGCCGACGAACGACCGCGCGGAGGGCGCCCTAAGTGAGGCTTGCCTCACCTAAAAAGGCCCTCTGACCTGCACAATCGCCCGTCGCAGAGGTAGGCAGACGACCCGCGTCGGGTCTACCGTCGGAAGGGAAACGTCGCCGTACGCCCCTAGGCCCCCGGAGGTCGTCATGACGGAGCTCATGGAACTGCCCACCGTGTCCGAGTGTTCGGTCGAGGGATGCTCGTACAACGACCACTCCCACTGCCACGCCGCTGCCGTGACGATCGGCGGGGTCGCCGGCGGGGACGCGCAGTGCGCCACGTTCATCCCGCTCGGCGTGAAGGGTGGCCTGGACAAGGTCATCACGCACGTCGGCGCCTGCCAGCGACAGGACTGCACGCACAACTCGCACCTGGAGTGCACCGCGTCGTCGGTGCGCGTGGGTGCCGGCCACGACATCGCGGACTGCCTGACGTTCGCACCCGCCTGACGTTCGCACCCGCCTGACGTTCGCACCGGCCTGACGGCCACACGAAGCAGCGAGCCCCGACCGCGTCCGTCGCGGTCGGGGCTCGTCGTGCGCCAGGCAGTCAGCGCGGGTGGCGGGCGATCTCGATGAGCTGACCGACGAGCACGGCGGCCTCGGGCACCAGGTCCCGCTCGCCGGGGACCAGCGACGGGTCGAGCGAGCGCACACCGGCGGCGTCCGCGACGGCGCTCGTCGGGTCGACGTCGGTGGCGCCGAGGAACGAGGCCAGCAGCGCGCGCGCCGCCTGGGAGTAGATGCCGCCGGCGTCGACCACGACCTCGGCGAGGATCAGCGCGGTCAGCGCGACGTCGAGCTCGGCGGTCCCGGTGCGGGCGTTCGACCAGTCGACGAGGGTCGGCCCGCGGGTGTCGGAGAGGATCACGTTCCCGGGGTGCAGGTCGAGGTGGACGACGGTCGGGCCGCCGGGCACACGCGGCCAGGGCACGTCGACGTGGTCGGCCCAGCCGTCGGGCGCGGGCACCGCGTGGAGGCGCGCGTGCAGGTCGGCCAGGATGGCGGCCCCGTCGGACAGCGACACCTCTTCGGCGGCGAGCGCCTGGAGCAGCGTGGGGCCGTGGAGCCGCTCCAGCACCAGGTCGGCGCCGTCCACGCCGAGGACCGCGGGCGCGGGGAAGCCGTGCGCGACGACGTGCCGCAGGAGCTCGGCCTCGGGGCCGGCGTCGCGGCCGGAACGGTAGCGGCGCAGGACGGTCGCGTCGTCGAGGGCGAACACGTCGGCGGCGGTCCCCGAGGCCAGCAGCGGGCCGGGCTGCTCGGTGCTCGGTGTCCCGTTCTGCGGGGCGTGCTCGGGCTGCGTGGGGACGTCCTCGATCCCGGCGCCGGTCGGCGCAGCCCCGCGGTCGGGGTGTCTCGCGGGGTCGCTCGGAGCCAGTTCCGCAGGGGTCATAGGACGACGGTAGACGTTTTCACCCGATGTGTCCCCCGTCGCCCCCAGATCAGTTCCTGACCTGGGGCGGGAGCGTCCATGAACAGAGACACACGGACGCTTGACCTGATCGAGCATGTGTCCGGCGGGCGGACGGTCCCCCGACCGGGTGGGCGCGTCAGGGCCGGGCGATGCGCGCGAGCGTCTCCACGGCCTGCTCGTGCGTCGACGGCAGCAGCTCCACCCACACCCGCACGGGCCGCCGGGTGGCGTGCCCGACCTCGAGGGTGGCGACCCTCCTGCCGATCTCCGCGTGCAGGTCGTCGAGGTGCGTGTCGAGGTCGTCCTGCGGGCGCGAGAGCACCGCGAACACCCCGCCGCCGAGCGTCGCCATGGGGTGGCCGTGACCGAACGTGCTGGTCATCGCCGCGCCGACGGCCGCCGAGCGGGCGGCCCGGGCGAACGCGTCGACGTACCCGTTGGCGACGTCGACGAGCACGAGGTGGTGGTCGAGGTCGTCGTCCTGCTGCAGCTGGGCGTCGTGGTACGCCTCGGCGAGCCGGACGGCGAGGTACTGCCGGGTCGGCAGGCCGGACTCGGGGTCGAGGCTCGTGCCGAACGCGACCGCGCCGGCCTGGGCGTCGGCCCAGCCCTCGCACAGGGCGCGCAGGACGGCCCGTGGGGGCTCGTCGCGGCCGGTGGTGCGGTACAGGCAGGCGAGGTCGTCGATCGTCTCGCCGACGCCCACGCCGTCGTGCCCGCGGGCGCGGCCGAGCTGCTCGGCGGCCACGGTGGCGTCCTGGTCCGTGAGCAGGGCGAGCGCGAGCGCGTCGACGGCGGGGTGGTACCAGTCGGCGGGGCGCAGCCAGACCGACGCGACGCTCTCGTCGCGCCAACGGTCGCGGAGTGCCGCCGGCACGGCGGAGTCGAGGCCGAGATTCATCGTCACGCCGGATGAGAGGGGGGCGGTGCGGGTCTGTGACGCGGGTAAGCGGTTTTTCACCCGCGTTCACCCGATCGGTTGCACGGGTGACGGCTTCGTTGCGAAAGTTGTCGGTTAGTGTGCACGGGGCGTTTCATGCTGATTCACCCGAACAGTGACGGATCATTCTGCACGGGTCGACGGGACGCTGACAGGAGCGGGTGTGAGTTCCAGCGCAGACCTCGAGAGCGGCGTCGTCGCAGACGCCGAGCTCCTCGCGGCCGTGCGGGCGGGGGACTCCTCGGCCTTCAGCACCCTCTACGAACGGCACGCGGGTGCGGCCTTCGTGGTCGCCCGCCAGTACACGGACTCCGCGGCCGACGCCGACGACGTGGTCGCCGACTCGTTCATCGCCGTCCTCGGCGCGCTCCAGCGGGGCAACGGTCCCGACGCGGCGTTCCGGGCGTACCTGTTCACCGTCGTCCGCCGCACCGCGGCCGTCCGGCGTACCGCCGGGCGCCGCGTCGAGCCGACGGACGACCTCGCGACGCTCGAGGCCGGCACGGCGCTCGCGGGCACCGCGGAGGACCCGGCGCTGGAGGGGTTCGAGCGCGGTGTGGTCGCCCGGGCGTTCCACGCGCTGCCCGAACGGTGGCAGGCGGTGCTCTGGCACACCGAGGTCGAGGGGCTGAGCCCCGCGGAGATCGCGCCGATGCTCGGCCTCACGGCCAACGGCGTCGCGGCGCTCGCCTACCGGGCGCGCGAGGGCCTGCGGCAGGGGTACCTCCAGCAGCACCTGCAGGACCCGATGGACGACGGCTGCCGCGCGGTCGCCGGCAAGCTCGGCTCGTACGTGCGCGGCGGCCTCGGCACCCGGGAGACCACGCAGGTCGAGAAGCACCTCGACGGCTGCGGCGAGTGCCGGGCCCTCGTCCTGGAGCTCAGCGACGTCAACCACGGCATGCGCGCGGTCATCGCGCCGCTCGTGCTCGGTCTGGTGGGGATCGGCGCGCTCGCCACGGTGCTCCCGGTCGGCGGCGGCATCGCTGCCGGCGCGGCCGCCCTGGGGCTCAGCCACTCCGCGGGTGCGGGCACGTCGGCGGGCGCCGCGGGCGGGACCGCCGGCACGGCGGGCGGCACGGCGGGCGGCACCGCGGCGACGGCCACGGCGACGTCCGGTGGGTCGGGCGCGGCTGCGGGTGCTGCCGCGGCGACGGGCGCGACGGTGGCCGTCGGTGCGAGTGGCGCAGCCGGGGGTGCGGCGGCTGCGGGCGGCATCGCGGCGTTCCTGGGGTCCATCCCGCTCGGTGCCGCGGCGATCGCCGCGGGGGCCATCGCCGTCGTCGCTGCGGCGACCGCGGGGATCCTCGCCCTGACCGGCGACGAGGACCCGGCGGCGAACCCGGGCCCGACGAGCAGCGTGACGCCGAGCGTGTCGCCGACGCCGAGCGCCACCCCGACCCCGCGTGCCACCACGACCCCGAGCCCGTCGCCGACCGACCTGCCCACGCTCCCGCCCGACGACGAGTCCAGCCCCGGCACGACCCGTGGCACGACGGGCAGCCTGCAGGCCGACGAGGCCGACGAGGCGGACGAGCAGACCGACGAGGACGGCCAGCCGCTGGCCGCCGAGGAGACCCCGCCGCCGGTCGCACCCACCGGCGAGCCCACCGAGCCTCCCGTCGACCCGCCGGTCGACCCGCCCGTCGACCCGGCTCAGGTGGCCGTGGACGTCCCGGACGGCGGGCTCGTGCTGGCCGCCGGGGTGGCCGGGCAGCAGCTCGCGATCGGCGTGCGCAACACCGGGGGCACCGCGGTCGCGAACCTCCTCGCGGAGGTGACGCTGCCGGCCGGGGTCACGGTCGACGCGGCGATGCCGATGGCGGCCCAGAGCCTCGTGACGGGACGGTTCGCGCCGGTCTCGACGGCGGGCTGGATCTGCACCGACGGGTCGGCCACGGGTGTCGCGCAGTGCACCCTGCCGTCGCTCGCCCCGATGTCCGCCGCGCAGCTCGTGCTCTCGGTGTCGATCGACGAGTCGTTCGACGCGGCCGACGGGCAGCTCGGGCTGCACGTGACCGGCGGGGGCATCGACTACGTGGCGCCCCCGATCCCGTTGAAGATCAGCCCGTCGCCCGCCCGGCTCACGCTCGCGGGTGCGACGCCGCCCACCGTGACGCTCGTGTCCGGGCGGCTCCGCCAGCTCGACCTGCCGCTCTCCAACGCGGGCGGGTCGCCGGTCGGCGCCACCCCCGCGACGGCGACGTTCCAGGTGCCACGCGGGGTCTCGTGGGCGGTCGCCCCGGGTTCGGCGCCCTGGTCGTGCGACGTCGCCGAGCCGTCGCCCGCCCTGGTGCGGGCGGAGCCGACCGCGGTCGCCGGCGACGCCACCACGGTCCGCTGCGAGCTGACGACCCTCGCGGCCCGCTCGGCCGCACCGCTGTCGCTCGCGCTCGGCGCGGACGCACCCGACGCGGTCGCCGGCCGACAGCTCTCCGTCGCGCTCGCCCCGGCGGGCGTGCGGCCGCCCGAGACGTTCGTGGTGCCCTTCTCCGTGGTCCGGCCGGCCCTGCTGAGCGTCACGGGCGACGCCGGGGCGGCTGTCGCGCTCGGCACCGAGACCTCCGTCGGGCTCACGGTCGCGAACGACGGCGACCTGGACGCGACCGGTGTGCACGTCACGCTCGCCCGGCCGGGATCCGTGACCTGGGACCCGGCGGCGGTCGGCGACGGCTGGACGTGCACCGGTGTGCGGGACCAGACCAGCGCGGACTGCGTGACCGACGCGCTCGCGGCGGGCGAGCAGCGCGCCCTCAGCCTCCCGCTGGGTGCCGTCCCGGGCGGTGTCGACGACCTCGGGGTGCTGTCCGCCGCGGTCGCCGGCGACGACGCGGACGTCGCCGGCGGGCACGCGGTGCACCTCACCGGCACCCGGCCCGTGCTGCACCTCGCCGCCGACGACCCCGAGGTCCACGTCGTCGACGATGCGCCGGGCACGGTCTCGTTCACGGTGTTCGTCGACGGGGGAGCCGGCGCGGCCGACGCGGCGGACCTCGTCGCGACGGTCACCCTGCCCCCGCAGCTCACCGCCACGCCGCCCGTCGGCGGCCCCGACACCCCCGACTGCACCGTGCTCGCGGCGCGGACGATCCGGTGCGCCTTCGGCCGCGTCCCGGCGGGCGGGTCGGTCCAGGCACTCGTGGACGTCCTCGCCGCCGGCAGCGCGCGCGGCGCCGTGACGGTCGAGGCGTCGGCGGCCGGGGGGAACCCTGTCGTGGGCAGCACGCAGGTCGTGACGTCGTCCGGCGGCCTGAGCCCGCGCGTGCGGTTCGACGGCGGCTGGTCCGTCGTGGAGGTCGGCGCGCCGCTGCTCACCTGCAAGATCACGGACCCGCTGTGCAGGTCCGCGCTCGAGAAGGGCGACCGGGACAACAACAGCCTCGACATGGTGCCGCTCGACGAGGCCCGTGCCCTCGGCGTGAAGCCGCCGAACCCGGCGGTCGCGGTGTCCTCGACCACGCAGCTCGCCGTCCCGGCCGGCCGGGAGATCGCGTTCGCGGGGCTCTACTGGTCGGCGAACATCGGCTCGTACGACACGTGGAGCAGCGCACGCGAGGAGGCCCGGCTGCGTGGCCCGTCCGGCTCGTACGTCGACGTCCACGGCACGCTCGTCGCGACGCCCACCGACAACGCCGGACGGCAGTACTACCAGGCGTTCGCAGACGTCACGCAGCAGGTGGCGGACGGCGGTTCGGGTGCCTGGTCGGTCGCGGACGTCGCCGTCAGCGCGTCCCGCCGCGACGGCGACCGCACGTACTACGCGGGCTGGGCGCTCGTCGTCGTCTACGCCGACCCGGCGTCGAACGCGTCCGTGACGGTGTACGACGGCGGGTCGTGGATCGGCACGTCGCTCGCGCCGCCCGCGTTCCAGTTTGCCGCCGAGGGCGGCACGTCCGCACGCGTCGGGGTCGTCGCCTGGGAGGGCGACCGGACGAGCACCGGCGACCGCCTGGAGCTCGACGGCAAGGCCCTCACCCCGCAGCGGTGGAGCGGCACCGCGCCGGCGAGCGGCGGGTCGACGGAGAACGCGTTCGACTCGACCGCGACGGGCTGGCGGACCACGAGCTCGCTCGGCACCGATGCCAAGCCGTTCGCCCCCGTCGTCCTCGGTCAGGACGTCAGCACGCTGCAGGCGCGCACCAGCGGGGACCAGTACCTGATCGGTGCGATCACCCTGCGGACCAGCCCTCAGGAGTAGTCCGGGCGGGCGTCAGTCGGCGGGCTCGGCGACGGCGGCGACGGCCGCCTCGACCGGCACGACGCCGGAGGTGAGCTCCAGCACCAGCCCGGAGGTGTCCGGCTGGTGCAGCACGGCGGCGAGCACCGCGGCCACGTCCGCCCGGGGCACCGCGCCGCTGGGCACCGACGTGTCGAGCCGGACGGTGCCTGTCGGCCCGTCGTCCGTCAGGTGGCCCGGCCGCACGACCGTCCAGTCGAGGTCGCGCTCACGCAGGTCCTGCTCGCTCGCCGCCTTGGCACGCAGGTACGCGGCGAACACCCCGTCCGTCCCGGGTGGCGGCTCCTCGTCCGTGCCCATCGCCGAGATCAGCACGTACCGCCGGACGCCGGCCTGCTCGGCACCGTCCGCGAGCAGCGCCGCGGCCGCCCGGTCGACGCTGTCCTTGCGCTCGATGCCGCTGCCCGGACCGGCACCGGCGGCGAACACCACCGCGTCCGCTCCGGAGACCGCCTCGGCGACGTCCCGGGCGTTGGCCCGCTCGAGGTCGAGGACCACCGGCTCGGCGCCGTCCGCCTGCACGTCCTCGACGTGCTCCAGCTTCCGGACGAGCGCCACCGGCACGTCGCCCCGTTCGGTGAGTGCGCGCGACAGCAGTCGGGCCACCTGTCCGTGCCCGCCGGCGATCGCGATGCGCATGCCGTCCACGGTAAGCAGGACGGTGCGCCCCGGCGACCGGGGGACGCCCGGCGGTCGGAGGCGTCAGTCGCAGGGCGGGGGGTCGAGCAGGCGCAGGTGCGTGAGCCGCTCGCCGACCCGGCGGACGTCACCCGAGCCGCCCGGCACGAACGACAGGGCCGTGGACGTCTGCGCGCCGGGGAGCAGGTCCTCGGCGATCTCGCGGAGCAACTCCGCGACCTCGGCGAGCTGCGCGCTCGACGGGTGGGGGCCGCCCTCGTCCGGCAGGCTCACGTGGAGCACCAGACCCGCGCGGGCGGCGGGCTCTTGCGGGGGTGCGGACAGGTCGGCAGGAACGGTCATGAGGTGTCTCCAGGAAGCGCGGCGGACGGCGGTGGCCGTGGGGTGATCGGTCGGCTGAGGGTCAGGACCGATGACACGCATAGCGCGCGCATACGCGGACGAGCACCCATCGGGCGCTCGTCGTGCATGCGGAGGGAGTCACCCGGGCATGGTGGCACGCGGGCGGCGGGTCGCCAAGGGGATTCGTCCTGGTCTCACGGCGTGGACCGTGCCCGACGACGGCCGCGACGGGCCCGTCGTCCCGGGAGCGGTGCCCGGGACAGGCTCCGGAGAGACGTCAGACGATGCCGTACAGCCGGTCGCCCGCGTCGCCGAGGCCCGGGACGATGTAGGCCTTGTCGTTGAGCCGCTCGTCGACGGCCGCGACCACCACGGACACGTCGGCCCGGTCGCCCACGAACTCCTCGACGACCTCGAGGCCCTCCGGGGCGGCCAGCAGGCACACGGCGGTGACGTCGCGCGCGCCCCGCTGCAGCAGGTAGTCGATGGCGGCGACGAGCGTGCCGCCGGTCGCGAGCATCGGGTCGAGCAGGAAGCACTGCCGGCCCGACAGGTCCTCGGGCAGCCGGTTCGCGTACGTGATGGCTTCGAGCGTCGTCTCGTCGCGCTGCATCCCGAGGAAGCCGACCTCCGCGGTGGGCAGCAGCCGCGTCATGCCGTCGAGCATGCCGAGACCGGCGCGCAGGATCGGGACGACGATCGGGCGGGGGTAGGCGAGCTTCACGCCCTGCGTGGCGGTGACGGGCGTCTCGATGTCGACGGTCCGGGTGTGCACCTCGCGCGTCGCCTCGTACGCGAGGAGCGTGACGAGCTCGTCGACGAGGAGCCGGAACGTCGGCGACGGGGTGTTCTTGTCCCGCAGGACGGTGAGCTTGTGGGCGACCAGCGGGTGGTCCGCGACGTGCAGGCGCATGCGCACAACCTACCGGTCGTCCACCAGGTGGACATCGCCGCCGGTCCCTTCCCTTCACGGGCACGTGCGGGATCATGGCGCGCATGACGGACGGCGAGCCGCGGAGGGTCGTGCTGGAGGAGGACGCGTGGGCGATGGGGCTCGCGCTCGACGAGGCGCGACGGGCGTCGCTCGCCGGTGACGTGCCCGTCGGCGCGGTCGTTGTCGGTCCGGACGGCGCGGTCGTCGGGCGCGGGCACAACGTCCGCGAGGCCGCCGCGGACCCCACCGGCCACGCGGAGGTCGTCGCGCTGCGCGTCGCCGCCGACCGCCTGGGCCGTTGGCGGCTGGACGACTGCACCCTCGTCGTCACGCTCGAGCCGTGCCTCATGTGCGCCGGGGCGATCGTGCTCGCACGGATCCCGCGGCTCGTCCTCGGCGCGTGGGACCCGAAGGCCGGCGCGTGCGGGTCGCAGTTCGACGTGGTGCGCGACCGGCGGCTCAACCACCAGGTCGAGGTCGTCGGCGGGGTGCGGGCCGACGAGGCCGGGTGGCTGCTGCGGGCGTTCTTCGACGCGCAGCGGGACGTCCGGTAGCTACCGCGGCGTCGGCAGGACCTCGGCCAGCTCCGTGAGCGTCTCCGACGTGCCCGCGTCGAGCGTGACCGTCGCGTACCTGTCGCCGCGCGTCGCACCCCGGTTCACGACGACCACCGGCTTGCCCGCCTGGGCCGCGTGCCGCACGAACCGCAGCCCCGACTGCACGGTGAGCGACGACCCGGCGACGAGCAGCGCGTCACCCTCGTCGACCAGCGCGTACGCCCGCTCCACCCGCTCCTTGGGGACCGTCTCGCCGAAGTACACGATGTCCGGCTTGAGCATCCCCCCGCACGCCGCGCAGTCCGCGACGACGAAGTGGCTGGTCCGCTCGATCACGGCATCCGCGTCCGGCGCGATCTCGACGTCGTCGACCACGTCGTCCGCGAAGTGCGGGTTCAGCAGGTCGAGCCTCGCGGCCAGCTCGCTGCGGGCGACGACCGCGCCGCAGCCCAGGCACACCACGCGGTCGTACCGTCCGTGCAGGTCGATGACGTGCCGCGAGCCAGCCGCCTCGTGCAGGAGGTCCACGTTCTGCGTGATGACGCCGTGCACCACCCCGCGGTGCTCCATGGCGGCCAGCGCGCGGTGGCCCGCGTTCGGCAGCGTCCGGTGCACGTGCCGCCAGCCCACGTGGTTGCGGGCCCAGTAGTGCCGGCGGAAGCCCTCGTCGCCCGTGAACTGCTGGAACGTCATCGGCGTGCGCTGCGGCGAGTCCGGGCCGCGGTAGTCGGGGATGCCCGAGTCCGTCGAGACGCCCGCGCCCGTGAGGACCGCGAGACGGTGACCGTGGAGCGTCTCGACGACGTCCGCGAGGGAACCGGCGGTCAGCGGGCGGGCGTCGGCGGTGCTCACTCGTCCACGGTAGATCCGGGGCGACGAGTTGTCGCGAACCGTCCGAAACGCCCACGCGCGCGCCCGTGGCGCCGATATCGTCCTCTGACCTGCGAGGTTGTGGAGGCCCGGTGCTGACCTGGGGTGATCGGAGCCGGACGACGAGAAGGCGAGATCAGCGGGGGGTGCTCGTGCGCGACGGGCTCGCCGGCGGTCGACGTCGTGCCGGTCTCGGCACCCTCGCCGCCGTGGTCCTCGTCGCGGGATGCTCCGGGGCGCCAGCCGCATCCGGCCCGGCGCCCACCCGCCCGACGACCACGGGCCCGACCACCGGCCCGGTCGACATCCCGACGCAGGCGCGACAGGCGAAGGACGTGGACCCGGAGCAGCTCACGGTGTTCGACGACGGCGACGTCACCTACGACGAGTACGAGGGCGCGATGAACCGGGCGTTCGAGTGCATGCGAGACGCCGGACTCCGGGTCGCCGTCGCCGGGACGACGACGCAGAACGGCGTCACCGTGCTCAACTACACCGTCGCTGGCACGACGAGCCAGACGGACCTGGCCGGTCCCGCGGGCCGAGGGCTCCAGGACGACTGCTACGACCGCGCCGCGCGCTACGTCGACAGCTACTGGCAGGTCGCCTCGGACGACGCCGTCGCCTACTTCGAGCGGCGTGCCGCGGCGCTCGCGCCACCGCTGAGGGCGTGCCTCACCGACGCCGGACGCGACTTCCCGGCGGATGCGTCGTTCGACGATCTCCTCCACATCGCGGTGGAGCTGCAGGAGTCGGACCCGGACCCGGCCTCCGACTGCATCGGAGTGATCGGGTACGCGTCGTGGCGCGGATGAGGGCCGCCGTCGCCGTCGTCGGGGTCCTCCTGGCCGCGGCAGGCTGTGGGCACGGCGACCCCCTCGCCGGGCTCGGTGGCGACGGGCTCGCGGAGCGATGCCGAGCCGGCCTGCCGTCGCCGGACGGGACCGTGACCGCGGCGTGCAACGACGGGCAGGGTCGGGTGCAGTTCCCCTTCACCCTGGACCCGGGCAGCTACGAGCTCGTGGCCCTGTGCGACGGCGCCACCAGCGTCTCCGTCGTCATGAACCCCGAGACCCCCGCGTTCGATAAGGTCGAGGCCGTCTGCGAGGGCACGGTCGACCCGGCCCGGGTGTCGATCGGTGAGTTCGACGAGCCGACCGGCGGGATGCTCGCCGTCAGCCAGCTGGGCGAGGGCGACACCGCCTGGTTCGTGGTCCGCGACTAGACGGATGGAGCTCACATGAGGCGGTCGGACCGTGGGGCGGCCACGCCGTGGCTCGTGCTCGGGGTGCTCCTCGTCGCGCCCGTGCTGGTCCTCGGTGGGTGGTGGCTCGTTGCCCGGGCGGACAACCCGACCCGGGCCGCCGCGCCGGTCGAGGCAGTCGTCGCCCCGGTGACGCACGAGGACGTGCGGGCCGAGTCGAGCGTGACGCTGAAGCTCGGTGACGCACCCGGTCGAGACGTCGCGGTCGGGGCGTCGGGCACGGTCACGCAGGCCGCGCAGGTCGGTGCCGTCCTCGACGACGGGGTCGAGGTGCTGCGGGTCGACGACAGGCCGCTGCGGGCGATGGTGTCGTCGGCGCCCGCGTGGCGGTCGGTGACCGTGGGGGACAAGGGGGCGGACGTCACGCGGGTGCAGGAGTTCCTCGCGTCGTCCGGGTACTTCCACGGCACGGCGGACGGGGTGTTCGGGCAGGCGCTGCGCCGGGCCGTCGAGGCGTTCAACGTGGACGCCGGGCTGGGCAAGGGGGTCGCGACGTTCGACCCGGCCACCGTCGTCTGGGTCGGGCCGGAGCCGTTGACCGTCGCCGAGGTGCTGGCGCCCGAGGGTGCGGGCGTCGGCCCGGGGACGCCCGTCGCGCGGGGACCGGGCCGCCACGACGCGGTCGTCGTGACGGAGCCGCAGGGCGGCATCAGGACCGCCGGAGACTTCGGGGAGCAGGCCACGCTCGTCGTCGGCGCAGCGTCCGTGCCGTACGTGCCCGGGTCGGGCTCGATCGGTGACCCCGCCGGCGTCGAGGCCGTGCGCGCGGCGCTGGCCCCGGCGACCGAGGGGACCGCGCAGGTCACGTCCACCGAGGCCCACCCGGTGGCGATCGTCCCGGCGTCGGCACTCGTGCAGGGGAGCGACGGGACGTTGTGCGTCTACGAGTCGGCCGTCGCGGCTCCGCTCGTCGTGCAGACCCTCGGGGGAGGCGTCGGGAGCGTGCAGCTGCCGTCGGACTTCCCGTTGCACGAGGTGCTCGCCAACCCGGGGCGCGTCAGCGTGCAGCAGCCGTGCGGCTCGTAGCCGACGGGGTCGTCGTCCGGTACCCGCGGTCGACGCGGGAGGTGCTCGCCGGGGCAGACCTGGCCGTGGAGCAGGGCGAGACCGTCGCGATCCTCGGGCCGTCGGGCTCCGGGAAGTCGACGCTGCTCTCGGTGCTCGGCGGACTCGTGCGGCCGACCGGCGGCGTCGTGCGGGTCGACGGGGCCGCCGGCGGGCTGCGGGACGTGTCCGCGTGGGTGCTGCAGACCGTCAACGTGCTGCCCGAGCGGTCCGTGCTCGACAACGTGGTGCTCGGCGGGCTGACCCGCGGCCTGACCAGGGCATCCGCCGTTGCCGAGGCGGCCGCGCGACTCGACGCCGTCGGTCTCGGCGAGCGGCTCGACGACCCCGTCCGGGTCCTGTCCGGAGGCGAGGTGCAGCGCGTCGTCATCGCCCGCGCCCTCGCGTCGGGCCGCCCGTTCATCCTCGCCGACGAACCCACCGGGCAGCTCGACCGGGCCACCTCCGACGTCGTGCTCGACGCCCTGTTCACCACCGCCGGCGGCGCCGCGGTCGTCGTCGTCACGCACGACCCCGAGGTCGCGGCCCGCTGCGGCCGGGTCGCGCGGATCGACGACGGTGTGGTGGTGGCCGCGTGACGGCTCTCGGCACCCGCACCCGCTCTCGCACGACGACCGCCGTGCGGGCCCGGTGGCGAGCGCGGTCGTCCGTCGGCGAAGGGCTCGCGAACCTGCGCGACGGGGCGCTGCTCGGCGCCGTGCTCGTCGCGATCACGACCCTCGTCGTCGCCGGCGCGCTGCTCGTCGACGTCCTCACCGCCGCCCGCGTGCTCACCGCCGAACGGGACTACCTCGCCGCCGGCGGCGACCTGCTCGTCGCCCAGAGCGCCGGGCCCGCGGGGATCGACGCCGGACGGTGCGCCGCGCTCGCAGACGTCCACGGGGTGCGTGCCGCCGCCGCGCTCAAGGTCACGCCCGGTGCCGCGCACCTCGTCGGCCGGCCCGAGAGCCAGCAGACCCTCGTCACCGCGACCGCGGGCGTCCTCGACCTTCTGGACGTGCCCGCGCTGCCGGCCGACGGGGTCGTCGTGTCCAGCGTGATCGCCGACCGGTGGCAGTGGGCCCCCGGCTCCCACCTGCAGCTCGACCCGGCCGACGCCGGCAATGCCAGGGCCCCGGGGTCCGTCCTCACCGTGACCGCCGTCCGCGACCTCGCCCTGCTGTCGGAAGGTGCGTCCACCGGCGTGCTCCTGGTCCAGCCACCCGTCGGCACCGCCGACCAGTGCTTCGTCCGCATCGACCCGCAGTACCGCGACGACCTGCGCGCCACCATCCCGGCGGTGCTCGGCGAGACGTCGAGCAGCGCCGTGAACGTCTCCGACCGGCTGCCCGCCGGAGCCCTCGCCCAGGACCCCGCCACCGCCTACGCCATGCGCACCACCCGGTGGGCGGCCGGCGCCGCCGGACTCGTCGTCGGGCTGCTGTGGGCCGTCGTCGCCTGGACCCGGCGCGGACGGGCAGCGCTCTACGCGTCCGTCGGCGTGCCCTACTCCGGCGGAGTGCTCATCCGGTGGACCGAGGGCGTCGGGATCGTCCTGCTCGGCGTGCTGTGGGGGGCCGCGCTCGCCGCCACCGTGGCCGCCTGCACCGTCGACGTGCCCGTCGAGGTCGCACTCTCCCTCGTCCTGCGGGGCAGCGGGCTCGCACTCGCTCTCGCCGTCGGGGTCGTCGTGCTCGTCGGACTGTGGCGGCCACCCACCCTCGCGGCCCTCAAGGACCGCTGACCGGGACCCGATTCGGAGCACACGTCCCGACCGGGTACTCTTCTCCGCGAGGTAGCGTGTCCGAGCGGCCTAAGGAGCACGCCTCGAAAGCGTGTGTGGGTGAAAGTCCACCGTGGGTTCAAATCCCACCGCTACCGCCACACGAAGGGCCCCACCCGCATGATCATGCGGAAGTGGGGCCCTTCGTCGTTGCTGGTACTCCGTTTTCACTCCGTATTGGCCCCGTCGGGTGCTCCGCGGCCGCTTGCGCGACGAGCTGGTCGATGACGACGCGAAGGTCCGGAGCGACGTGGATCCGGCGGACGTAGTGCCGTGCCGTGGTGCTCTCGTCGGCATGCCCGAGCAGAGCGGTCGCGTTTGCCAGCGTGGTCTCTCGCGCTACCTGCGTCGCCACTGTGCGCCGGAAGTCGTGCGGAGTGACGTCGATGCCGATGCCCTCCAGCGCGGCGTGCAGATGGTCGCGAACGTGGCCCGGGGCACGCGGTGTGCCCTTCGTGGTCGGGAAGACCAGGTCGTCTGGCCCGCCGTCAAGGCCGAGATCCACCGCGGTCCGGAGCGCCGTCACCGTGAACGTCGGCAGCGTGATCGTGCGACGCGAAGAGTCCGACTTCGGCTTGGGCTGACGCATCAACCCGTCTTCGCCCCGAACGACCGTGCCCGTCACGGTGAGCGTCGGCACCTCGGCATCGAGATTCAGATCTTCCACCCGGAGAGCGAGGCACTCACCGATCCGCACACAGCGGATCGTGACCGCCGCCAACCTTCCGTATCGCGCCGACTTCTTCGACAGCCGAGGGACGCCGTCGCTTGGCGGCTCGACCATCACCCTCGGCGGCCTCGTGCAGATCAGGACTGCGGTCCAGATCCTGCTTGCCTGATCGATCAACTGCCGCCGCGGACGGCGACGTGATCGCCCCTGCCCACCGCGCCGGCGCGGAGAAGGCGTCAACGCACACCGCCGCGACCATTGGCAGTTCAGGCCGCGAGCACCCGTCGCGCCGCCAGTTCTGGGTCGGCAAGGATTTCGTGCTCCCAAAGCCGAACGACCGCCCAACCCAGATCCAGAGCGCTCTGAGTCGAGGCGACGTCCCGAGCCCTGGTTCGTGCCATCTTCGCCGCCCACAACCCGGCGTTGGGTCCGGTGAAGGGTGAGCGTCGACCATGCTCGGGGCACGAATGCCAGTAACAGCCGTCCACCCAGACCGCGATCCTGCGTGCGGGCAGGACGAGGTCTGGAGTGCACGCGGGTGCGAGCCTGCGTTGGAGGCGGAAGCGTGCGCCGGCCGCATGCAGTGCGCGGCGCAGCGCCATCTCAGGGACGGTGTCGCGATTCCGGCGCCCCGAGAGGCTCGGACTGGCGCCAGTGCTGGTCCACTCCTCGCGCATACAACGACGATACGACCGAGGTCTCAGGCCTCCCGGCTCGCGCGAGCTGTGGCCTGCCCCTGCACGACGGCGTCCCGGATTCGCTCGCGTAAGTCTCCGCCCGACTCGGCCATCGTCTTGCGCACCGCGTCGAGCACACGCTGCCCGCGGAGGTCGTTCTCGAGTAGCCAGGCGTCACGCTCCACCTGTGCTGCAAGAGCCTGCGCCACGACGCCCGTGTTGACCCCGTTGCCGAGCTGCTTCCAGGTGGCGGCGTCCTTTTGACCCGCCCAGGTGAACTCATCGGGCAGTCCCTGTAGGCGTGCACCCTCGATCAACGAGAGGCGGCGCTTCAGTGGGCCGATCACCGGAGTCTGAGAAATCGCCACAAGGGCCGGTAGGTGTGTCAGTCGCTTCACACGCAGGCCAGAAGGACGCAGCGAGATGACGCAGTCGTGTACCGACGGCGCACCCTGCGCCTGCCACTCGAACTTCTGCCGCGACTCGGGGAACTGGCGAGCCGTGCCGAGCCACCGTGCGGTCCACCGCGCATCGAACGCGCGGAGCCGGTCGTACAGGTCGAAGTTCTTCTTCAGGTGGCTGATCTTCCACGGCATGCCGGCCGCACCGCGCAACGCACGATCGCGCTCGTCCTCGTCGGCGGTCCACACGTTCGCCCAGATCGGGAAGCCTGGAAGTTCGTTTGCGAGCCGACCATCGCGGTCCGCCTCATGGGCAAGCATGGCCCGCGTCTTCTGCACCCACCCGTCCCAGTGCCCGATCCAACGCCACTCGTCAGGAGAAACACGGGTGCCGGGAACGTCGGTGCTGTCGATGAGCGGCAGGTGGTCGCGGAGATTCCACTCCTGGTCCATGCGCAAGCCGTCGAGCGAGAGCGGAGCAACGTCGTCGCGCGGGTCTGGAAGGTTGAGCATCCCGCTGCGGACTCGATCCTCGTGCGTCTTGCTCGGCTCGACCGGCACGACCCGGGTTGCGGCGATGAACACACGGTCCCGAGTCTGCGGGTGACCACCGAACTCGGGCGCCAGTTTCGCGGGAGAAAGCACGGCAGGCGTCTTGCTCACGACGTAGCCCGCATCGCGCAGCTTCTTGATGATCACGTCCCACTCGTGGAAGTGACGAGGACCGGCGAGATTGCGAACGTTCTCGAGCAGGACGATGGCGGGCTTCCGGTGGCGGACGATCTCCATGATGTTGAAGAACAGCGTCCCGCGAGTCTCGTCCATGCCCTTCTGGGCACCGGACTTCGAGAACGGCTGGCATGGGAACCCGGCGACGAGCACGTCGTGCCTCGGGATGCTGGCCATCACATCGACGGTGTCGAGCGTGATGTCGCCCTTCTCGTTCGCGCCGAGCGCCGACCTGCCCCAGTTGGCTTCATAGACCTTGCGAGCCTCCGCGTCGATCTCGACCGCGTACACACACTCGCCACCCATCGCGTCGAGTACCGCGTGGAAGCCGCCGATGCCAGCGAAGAGATCGACGTACTGGAACGCGGGCTCGCTCACAGGGGTCACTCCATCGCACTCGGTGTCGAACATGTGTACCAGCTAACCGCACGCGCGACCCGAAATCAAGCTTCCACGCGGTGTCGGTGACGGCGGCCAAGTGTGCCATCCCGGCCTGACGCGACGACGTGTCCACGGGGTGCCCTTGCGGGCCCCGCATGCTCTGGTTCGCTCGTCAGGTCGTCGGGTTTGGTCGCGCATGGCTGGGGGGAACCGACGCCCGCGCGGGGGAGTCGCGCTGCGTTCGCGGAGATGAGCGCCCTCCAGGTGCATTGCTGGTCCCGTACGATCCGGCGGTGTGACGATCGAGGTGACGAGCGAGGCAGTGACGACCGCGTTGCACGAGGCCGTTCACCGAGCAGGCGAGATTCGACAAGAGGAAAGCTCTGCAGACCCTGACTGGCTGCCGCGGCTCCGGGCGCTCTACGGGGAGAAGCGGCTGACCTACTGGCCAGTGCTCTGCGTGACGCTCGTGGCCCGGGTAGTGAGCCCCGACGTGGACGTTCGCAAGATCCAGAAGCAAGGTCGGCCAGATGGCTACGCGGCGGCCAGTATCGGCCAAGCGCTTATCAAGACGGCCAACGCGGCCGAGGTCGACATGCGCACCGACAGCACGAACGTGCTGAACAGCCAGCCGTTCACGTTCAAGAGTCTCCTCACTCCGGACCTCACTGCCGATGCGGCCTATCCGGCCTTTTTCGCGATGGTGGAGGACGTGCAGCTGCTGAGCGGCGAACAGGCTCGCAAGGTCCTGGCGACCGCCTTCTATGTGGGTATGGAGGGGTGGCCCACACGTACCCGTCGTGGTCAGAAGAACTCACCGAGCACGTCGACGCCGCGGTCGGATGGCGGAGGCTTCTTCATCCTGAACCAGTCTCCGCACGACGACTTCGCGCACTACGACGGCGAGGACTTCTACGGCTTCCACGCTCGCGTTACGAGCGCAAAGGCCCTGGTGGACGCTGGTGCCGGCGAGTTTGTCTTCTACCGCACGAGCGACGCGTCGGACCACCCGATGACGTTCGTCGGTCGGGGCCGCGTGACGCGCGTCGAGGAAACTCCTGAGGACGACCAGGGCCGCCGAACCTGGCGGGCCTACATCAGCGACTACCAACCGTTCACCGTGCCGGTCCTGAAGTCTGACGGCGCGCCGGCGGGATGGAACTCGCAGCACAGCATCGTGCGTATCGACCAGACCGCGTTCGACCGCATCGTTCACCTGGGGGAGGGCATGTCGGCCGTGCAGCCCTTGACGGCAACGGCCCTCCAAGAGCGATGCCAGGAACAGGGCCTCACGCTTCCCGCCTCCGTGCTCGTCGCGATCGTCGCTGCAGTGAACGCCGGTAAGCATCTGATTCTCACCGGGCCGCCAGGTACCGCGAAGACGACCGTGGCGGTCGAGCTCGCGATGCTTGCCGCCGAGCTGGGCCACTGCTCCGGGTCGCTGCTGACGACCGCAACAAGCGACTGGTCGACCTACGACACGATCGGCGGCTTGAGGCCGTCGGTAGAGCAGCCCGGCCTGCTTGAGTTCGCCCCGGGACATTTCACGGAGGCTGTTGACGAGAGGCAGTGGCTCATAGTCGACGAGATGAACCGCGCCAACTTCGACCGTGCATTTGGGCAGTTGTTCACGGTCCTCGCAGGACAGTCGGTCGTTCTTCCCTACCGCGATGCGGCTACAGGCAAGCCGGTGCGTTTCCGCATCGCCGCGCATGCCGCTGACCCGCAATACAGCGATGTCGTCGTCGGAGAGACGTGGCGCATGATCGGCACGCTCAACAACTTCGACAAGTCTCTTCTGTACGAAATGTCCTTCGCCTTGATGCGCCGATTCGCGTTCGTTGAAGTTCCGGCGCCGGGGCCGGAAGCCTTCCGGATGCTCATCCGTCAGCAGGTCATCGACTGCCCGCCCGACCTGGCGAGCCGGGTCGAGAGTCTGGTTGGGGCCTTCCTCGCTCTGCGTGACATCAAAGACCTGGGCCCCGCTCTGTACATCGATGCCGCGCGCTACGCGCGTGAACTGCTCGCCGACGGCTCGCTCGGAGAAGGAGAAGCGGCACTTCTGGTCTTCTACGGCACGTTGCTACCTCAGTTTGAAGGCATCGATGAGGCGACCGGTCGACGGCTGCTCAAGACTGTGATGCAGGTCGCCGGCACTGAGCAACGAGAGGCGGCCACGAGGATCCTGCGCAACGTGTTGGGGCTCGACCTCCGCTCTCAAAGTGCCCTCGACGCCGAAGCCAACATGGATGCGGCCACCGGGGACGTGGAGGCGTCTTAAGGTGCGCGACGCGGCATGGGATCGCGCGACTGTCGCGCAAACCGTGGCCGACCGGCTGTGGCTGGTCATGACATCGACTGCTGACCACGTCGCGGAAGTCCTGCCGCATGCGGCAGCGGTGCTACAGCTGCCTCGTACAGATGTTGACTTCCTACGCTCGCTTCACCTTGCGCTGTCACCGGAAGGTGAAGCGATGCTCGAGGCAGCCCCGCCCCTGCTCCGAACGCTGCGAACGACCACAACCAATGTGCTGGACACTCATCCCGAAAGGCTGCGCGGAGCAGTGGCTTGGGGCGAGACCACATCCCTGTGGGGCCGCAGTGGGTCGGCGACTGGGTACGCGACACGGCCCGTGCAGCGCGACTACGACACGCCAGAGAACCGGCTGCTATCGGGGGCGTTGTCGGCGATGGCGAGCGCTCTCGCAATGGTCGATTCGCTAACTGGTTCCGGTGTCGGTGTCGGTGTCGGTGTCGGTGACACCCTCGCCGCCAGACTCGGCGCCGTTCAACATGCACGGGCCACACCTGCAATGCGGTACCTCACCACCACACCAAGTCCCGCTGACCTTGGACGGGTCGAACGGGGCCGGATGCGACGCCGGATGCAACCGGTGACTGCGTTCTGGGCACTATCCGACCGACTCACAAGGCTGGACGATCGGACGCTGCTTCGCCGCATGGTCGAGCGGGCGGCCCTCGTGACGATGGACACCGGGGCGCTCATGGAGTCGCTCGTGCTCTTTCGAGCATGGGATGCGCTGGAGCGGCACGGCTGGGTCGCTGGACGCCCGCGTCTTGTTCGCGGGCGACTACGAGTCGCGTTCACTCGCGCCGGGGAAGTCCTCACGCTCCACTTTCAGCAGGTCCCCAAGGACATGGCGGGCAAGTACGGGCGACTTCAATTCGAGCACGGCATTCCCTTGAGTAGCCTGCGACCTGACCTGGTGCTATCCCGACCCACTTCCTCTGGGAAGCGGCGTGTCGTTGTTGAGGTCAAGTACCGGAGGCGAGTGGTCGACGCGGCCCGCCAAGCGTTGCTGGATCTGATGGCGTACAAGGAGAACTACGGCGCGGATGAGAGCACAGCCTGGCTGGGGGTTGCTTGGGGTGATGCACTGCCGCCGAACCTGGACAGCGAGATATGGCTGTGCACCGTTGACCGCCTCGAGGACGGCCTCCTGCCCCTAATCGCCTGATGCCCAGGGTTGATCCTCCTGTCCGCGGCGCCAGACGCCTTGGGGCGGATCTTGCCATCAGTCCGTCCTCGTCTGGCTGCGCGTTGATGGGATCGACCGTGGTCTGGAGTCTGCTTCCCAGTCGCCAACGGGCCGAGCTAAGCGGCGCTTCGCGCAACCGGAGGCCGGACTGGCGATCCACGGCGGTGCCGGCGAGGTGCCGGACGACCGGAGCGGTTCATGCTGCCGAAGGCGCGGTTGTTCTGTCTTCGCTCGAGCCTGGTCCCGCCGGAACGTTAAGCGCATCGGAGTGGCATCGTCTTCGGCGGAGAATCGCAGACTGGAACCCTCGTCCCCTGCCCTAGCCGCTACGCGCAACGGGTGACTTTTCCTGCCCTGTGGAGGATCGAGGCCCTGAAAGGGCCGATCGCACGCCTTCCATGTCAGCGGTCGGGTCCACCATCCTGGCATCGGAGGTCGACACGGCGGGAGTAGCGGTGGACGCGGGGTGGCTGGAGTACGAGCGCTGGACGGGTGCAATCGCCGATGTCGTGTATCCCGAGACAGCCGACGCGGTGCCGGCGTATCTCGACCTCGAAGCGGATGTGCTCGCCGCGATAGCAGCCAAGGTGGGCTATCAAGGCAGTGCGCGAGACGGCCTACGGGATGCCGTCCTAGGCGTGACGGCTGCCCGTGGCGCGTTCTCGCTGACTCCTCTGATGCGGCGCGAGGACGTTTGGCGCCAATCGCGGGAGGTCGACGCCGCCCCCCCTCCGGGCCTCGGCTTCCTCGCCGTCACCGTGCTCGCTGCCGAGGAGATGGGCGCAGCCGACGACGGATTCAGCCAGAACGCGTACTACGCACGTCTCAGCACCTTGCTCGGGCTGCCAGCCGACTCGCACGACGTCCGCTCGCAGTACATGGCCCGCGCCGAGCAGTTCTGGGGCGATCTGAACCGGTGGTTGGAGCGACTCGAAGGCCGGCGGGGGACGCCCACGGCGTACTCCTTGTCTTTTCGCTACGTCGGTCTCCCGGTCTCGCAGGCGTTGGTGCGTGAAGGGGACCGGAGAAAGTTCCCTATCTTCTTCGCGCAGTACGGCCTGCCCGCGGGGAGCGAGATGGCTCCAGAAGCGCTGGAGCGGTATCTCGACGCCTGGTTCGCGAGCGAGTCCTGCCCCATCTCGGCGTTGCTCAAGAAGCTCTGGGGTAGGGGATCGGCCAGGGAACGCATCGCCACGGTCGCAGCAGTCGAGCTTGCTGGATGGGACGGCACGGTCGAGGCCGGGCAGACGCCGCTAGCGTCTTCCGCCCAACGAACTGCCCTGATGGCGCAACTACGTCGAGGCTTCATGGGAGAGAGCCTCGATCTCGCGCTCACAGTCCGCGCAGCCGCGGACGACGATGTCGCCTCCGGCGTGGAGGTGGAGTCAGCCGACAGCAACTGGATGCCCGTGGGCTTCGTGCCGGCAGCGGCGAACGTCTGGCGGACGAGCTATTCAGGCGACATCGACGTCAGTTCTGTGCTCGAGGGCGTAGTCAGGCTCCGCACCATGGCCGCCGTTGATCGGCCGATGCTGCACCATCCCCGGAGCGTCGTGCCACTAGTGCTTGACGAGCTTCAGGCCGCCTACGTCGAGGCGGAGCGCCTGCAGCTGAACGTCGACAGCATGGTGCTCGTGCGCACGTCAGCAAGCGGGCGTCCGATCGCCGCGAACGTCGTGAGGATCCTTGAGACGTGCGCACGTCCGGGCTTCACCGTCCACAAGCATCTCGCCGGCCTACCTGAAGGATGGACGCTCGTCTCAGACGTGCAGCTGTTCAGCTCTCCCGGTGGAGGCACCCCGTACAACGAACTCGTGCCGCTGGCCCGCGACCAGCTCACCATCGCTGGCGGCATGAGGATCCCTTCGCGGATCCGCAAGTGGTCTGTTGTCGCACCACCAGAACTCAGAGCATCCGTGGAATCGGCAGCCCACCTCTCGATCGTTCTCAGCGATGGCGATGACCGTAAGAACGAGCTGCACCGATGGACGACTGAAGGTGGTGCACTGGTCGTAGATCTGGCCCATGCGGGACTGCCCGTCGGCGACTACGGAGTCGCACTGTTCGCGGGCGAGGCAAAGTCTCCACTCCAGCAGGCAACGGTCAGGCTCCGCTCGGCGGACGGGACAGATCCCGGCTGGGAGTTGGCCCCACGCTTGGTCTACGGGCTCACAAGCCCCGGCGGACCCGTAGCAATGCTGACGGCCCGCGAACTCGACGGAGTCGTGCCTGACGTGTTCATCGACGGAGCCGCCGCCGAGGGCGACAACCCGGCGCGACCAGCTGCCATCTCAAAGGCGGCGAGGTCATTGGTGTGGAAGCCGAAGGGCGAGTCGCCGCCCGCCCCTGTCGTACGCATCGGCACGCCAGACCCCAAGTCATGCGTCGTGACCGGCGCCCACCACCTCGTGTACCCGACGTTCATGGGCGGCTGGCAGCCGAAGTACATCGACGGCGTCTGCAAGTACTGCGGACTGGTCAAGCGATCGCCGGGCTGGGTTCCTAGGCATGCCCAAAGGAAGTTTGTGGCCGGCGATGGCGGCCACATCGAGGTCGCCGCCCTGCCGCCCGTCGAACACTCGCAGGCGCGGCTCTGGGACGCTGCCCTCGACGCGATCATGCATCTGGGTGGGGGGAAAGCCGCTGGCCTGACGTCCATCGCGTCCCAGATCGACGGCAGCGCGCTCTTCACGAACGGCTTTCCGGGCCGCCTCGAGGCACTCGGCCACGTTGCCATCGAGCGTGCCGCAGACGGCGCACCCGAACGATGGGAAGTCTCGCCCTCCTGCCTCGTGCCGCGAGGCTCCGACTCGGTCGAGTTCGTGGGGTTCTGGCCTGACTCCTTGATTGACGACCTGCTCGACTCCGCTGGCCTGGGCCGAGATCGCCTACGGTGCGAGCATGCTGACGGCCAGCCCTCTCGTCGCCTCGTCGACGGCGTCGACGCCACGGCGGTCACCGCGGCCGCGCAGGAATCCGGGCTCGCGCGCGTGGTCTGGGACGCAACTGACGACATGCTGCGGGCACTGCCGCCGCTGTCAGCCGTCGCCGCGGAACTGCCTCGACGGCCAATGCCCGGCTATGGCCAGGCAGAACGCTTCGTCGTGGACTCAGCCTCCTGGGTCGAGACGAGTGATGTCTCGCTGCCAGGTGCGTACCGGCTGGCGCGCGGTTTTGAGAGGCTGCACATCTTCCGCTCGGATGACGACGTCACCGCCGGTGAGGCAGTGCGGGCCTCCGTCTACCTCGTGAAGCACCTCGCAGCGAACGCGCTCGGACGATCTCTCGTCATGCACGTGGCCAAGCACGGGTTGCTCGCTGTCCCACTCGGCGCGGACCTACCAGGGCTCTACGAGCGAGCCGCTGTGCTGGCCAGCGGCGTCCTCCCGAGAGCCACCACGCTCGCAGGGGGCGAGATCAAGCGTCGCTGCCTCGTCTACTCCTCGATCACCTCGGAGCAGGCCGACCTGCTCACCACGCTTCTCTCGCGATAGGTGCCCGTCATGGAACCGACCAACCCGCTGCACCTCGCGGACGACCTCCGCGAGGCGTACCTCAAGTACTTCGACACCGCGTTCTGGCTCGCAGACGAGTCGCTGATGCGCGAGCGGCGGGCGCTCCTGGAGGAGCCAGGCGCACTCGTGGGCGAGGTGCTGCTCGAGCCCGTGCTGCCATACCCCAACGTCGTCCCTCTTCTGGACCTGGCGCCAGAAGTCGGCGTCAGCCCCGACACCGCGCGCCGCGTCGCGCAGGCCGTCTTCCCCGCCGTTGACCCGGCAGATCTGAAGCTTCGAGAGCACCAGGCCCAGGCCATCCGCCATGCCCTGGGTACTCGCGACGTCGTCGTCACCTCGGGAACCGGCTCCGGCAAGACGGAGTCGTTCCTGCTCCCGGTCCTGCTCAGGCTGGTGGAGGAGTCGCGGTCCTGGGGTCACCAGGCCGGCGCGAACTGGTGGTGGTCGGCAGCGGACCCTCAGTGGGTACCGATCCGTCACGCGGAGAGCCGTCCAGCGGCCGTCCGCACGCTGGTGCTCTATCCGACAAACGCACTGGTCGAGGACCAGATGACGCGCCTACGACGAGCTGTGCGGATACTGCGCGAGCAGTCGCCTCACGCGCCGGTCTGGTTCGGGCGATACACAGGGATCACTGAAGGATCCGGTGTCAAGCCGTCGAAGAGTGCAGCGGCTGAGGTCGCCGCCGGTGTGCGTGGCCTCGAGAAGGAGTATGAGGCGCTGCAGGAAGCAAACGAGAAGGCGGTCGCCGCGGGCAAGGGGTCGGACCACCTCATCGACCTCAGCCAGTTCCAAGACCCCCGCGGCGGAGAGATGCTGACCCGCTGGGACATGATCGCGAGTCCACCGGACGTACTGATCACGAACTACTCGATGCTCAACACGATCATGATGCGCTCGTTCGAGGCCCCCATCTTTGACAAGACGCGTCAGTGGCTCGAGTCGGACTCCGGCAACGTGTTCACACTCGTCGTCGATGAGCTGCACCTGTACCGCGGCACGCAGGGAAGCGAAGTCGCCATGGTCGTTCGCTCGCTGCTACGCCGCCTCAGCCTTGACCCCGACTCCCCGCAACTGCGGATCATCGGCACGTCAGCGTCCCTCGACGGCTCGCAGGGCGGTCTCGAGTACCTCGAGCAGTTCTTCGGCGTCCGCCAAGAGAGGTTCCAGATCGAGCCTGGCGAGCCCGTTCACCTACCCGAGCCCAAGCCGCTCGCCCGCGACGAGGTCGAACACTGGACACGTACCCCTGAAGAAGTCTCACAGCTCGTGGCACGAGCATGCGCCGACCCCGTATCTGGGCGCCTCCGCGCCACACCGGTCGGTGACCTCGCTCAGCGGCTCTTTCCCACCGAGCTCGACAAGGACGCGCTTATGCGCAAGGTGTTGGAAGGGCTCGCGACCCACGCCCCAACCGCGTCGGCGACGGCCGGCCCGTTCGTCCCCATCCGGTCACACGCGTTCGTCCGCACCCCGCGAGGCATGTGGGCCTGCTCGAACCGTAAGTGCAGCGGCGTCGAGGAAGCATCCGAAACCCGCACCGTCGGCAAGCTGTACACCGCACCTGTCAACACATGCTCGGCATGCGGCAGCCGCGTGCTCGAGCTTCTCTACTGCTACGAGTGCGGAGACGCCAGCCTCGGCGGCTACGTTCTCGATCGCCAAGGACAGCAGACGCTGCTCGGACCTGGGCCGATCGATGAGTGGCAGAGCGGCAAGCCGGTGTTCCTCCGCCCGCGGGAGCACTACACGTGGTACCGCCCCGGCGTCCTGCCGCTGGGCAAGGACTGGACCGCACAGGGACTGAAGTTCGCCTTCCAAGCAGTCGGGTGGGACTCCGCGCTCGGCTGTCTCGATGCCGCCGCCGGCGGAGCGCCCAGTGGGGTAGCCGTCACAGTCGCCAACGCCGCAGAGGGAGACCGAGTCCCCGCCCTGCCTACGCGCTGTCCCTCCTGCGGGTTCGACGCCAAGCAGCAGGACGGCGCCGCCTTTCGTTCGGGCAGGGTGCGCTCGCCCATCCGTGCCCACACGTCGGGTCTCGCCGCCGCCACGGAGCTATACCTGTCGCAACTGATCCGGTCGCTCGCCCAAGGAAGGAAAGGGCGCGACGCCATCGTCGATGCGAAGACCATCGTCTTCACTGACAGTCGCGACGACGCAGCCCGGACCGCTGCCGGCGTGAGCCGAAACCATCACAGGGACCTGGTTCGCCAGGTCCTGCGCCGCGAGGTCGGGCGCGCACCTGACCCGGCTGCCCTCCTCGACGCGATGACGCCAGAAGTTGCCAAGGCCGCTGGCCTTGGACTCGCGAAACTCGCCAGAGCCAGCCAGGAGTACGGCCAAGACCTCACGGAAGAGCAGCGCCAGGCGCTCGAGACCGCGTACGAGGAGCTCGGTCGACAAGTCACCGTGCCGGTCGGCGATCTCTTCCAGCGCGTAAACTCCTCGCTGGTGGCCTTGGGCGTGAACCCCGGTGGCACCAGCCCGTGGAACCACTACCTGGAGGACACACTTCACGGCACCACGCCGTGGTACCGGGCCTTCCCGCCCCCCTCGCCAGGCGCGTGGTCGGGCAACATCGTGGCGCAAGGCCAAGCGAAGCTCCTCAAGCAACTGCGAGCGTCCGTCGTAGAGGCGATGTACGACCGCGCCCGACGCGACCTCGAATCCGTCGGCATCGCTCGCATCACCGTCGCGGACCTCCAACCCGTCGACGGACCGCTATCCACGTACCATCAGCGCGAGGTGTTCGACTCCGTCATCCGCATCCTCGGCACCCTCAAGCGACACGACGAGAGCAGCGCCGGCGGCGTACAGCCGGAAGCAGTGATGCCCGCGCCGGTCCGCCGATTCGTGGAAGCCGCAGCCGGCCGTCTCGAGTCGCCGGCTCAAGAGGTGCTCGCGCAGGTCGAACGCCTGGCCGCGACGCCGGCCGCCCTTGCAGGTGTCTCAGGCTGGCTCCTCATGACCGCGTCGGCTGCGACTTCGCTCGTTGTCTTCCCCGCAGGTGACACACGCTGGCGGTGTCAGTCGTGCAACTACGTCCATCTGCATCCCAGCGCCGGTGTCTGCGCGAACAGGCAGTGCCACCGTGGTCCGCTCGTCGAGGAGCCGCTCGACGAAGAGCTCCACGACTACTACGCATGGCTCGCGCACCAGAACCCGCGCCGCCTGGCGGTTGCGGAGCTCACGGGGCAGACCAAGCCGCTATCAGAGCAACGCGGCCGGCAGCGGCGGTTCAAGGGCGCGTTCACAAGAACCGAGCACCCCCTTCCGGACGAGCTGGACGTCCTCTCCGTTACGACGACGATGGAGGTGGGCGTCGACATCGGATCGCTACGCGCGACGATGATGGCGAACATGCCGCCCCAGCGGTTCAACTACCAGCAACGCGTGGGCCGCGCGGGGCGCGGGGGGCAGGCGTTCAGCTATGCCTTGACGCTCTGCAGGGACCGAAGCCACGACGAGTACTACTTCCAGCGCCCCGGAAGGATCACCGGCGACGTCCCGCCGCAGCCCTTCCTCGACCTCAGTCGCCGCCGCATCGTGCAGCGCGTGATCGCCGCGGAATGCCTCCGCGCGGGCTTCCTCACGCTGCCCGACGGCCCGCGGTGGACTGCAAGCAGCAACCACGGGACGTTCGGTCAGACGCACGAGTGGAACCAGTACCGGGCCACCGTCGCTGCGTTCCTCGCAGCAGACAAGAGTGTCAGGCCCGTAGCTGAGCGCCTCGCGGCGCACACGCCTCTCGAAGAGGGGCACGTCGAAGACATCATCTCCTGGGTAAAGCACGACCTCGTGAGCGCCGTCGACGCCGTGGTCGCAAGCGAGGCTGGCAGCTCGGACACCGAACTGAGCGCCGCACTGGCGCGCTACGGGCACCTGCCAATGTTCGGGTTCCCAACCCGCGTACGGAGCCTGTGGGATCAACCGATCAAGAGCACGGCGTGGCTGGCAGAGCATGCTGTGGCGGACCGCTCGCTCGACATGGCGATCGGCGCCTTCGCACCCGGCGCCGAGGTCGTCAAAGACGGGTTGGTGCACACCGTTGCTGGCTTCGCGAGCTACCGCCCCGTCGGCAAGAGCGTCCAGGCGCTCGACCCGCTTGGCTCTGCAAAGACTCTCGGCCGGTGCGACAGGTGCGGGCGCAGCCAGCTGAGCCCCTCGGGCGATGTTTGCGAAGCGTGCTTCGGACCGCTCACCATGCTCGACGTCTACGAGCCCCGAGGCTTCCGCACGACGTACAAGGCCCGGCCGTTCAACGATGACAGCGACATGCTCTCCGGCGCGGGTGCACCCGAACTCTCTGTCGGCGGCGCATCCTCAGCGCTCAACACCCTCCGCGCAGTCGACCTCGAACTGTACGAACAGAGCCGTCTCGTCACGGTCAATGACAACTTCAAGCAGGGCTTCACTTTCACGCCCGACACCGACGGAACGGTTCTGGCGAGCCAAGGCAAGCCCGGCGCCCTCCGACTGCAGGCCATCGGCGAGATCCGTGTCACCGATGCACTGCTCGTGACACCCAAGCGCCTCTCCGTCCCGACCGGAGCCATTGGCCTGCACGACCAGCCCTCAGGGCGCGCGGCCTACACCTCGCTCGCCGAACTGCTCCGCAGGGGGGCGAAGGACGTCCTCGACCTGGACCCCGGCGAACTTACCGTTGGGCTCGTGCCGGTCCGCGTACCGCTCCTGGCCTCGGAGGAGCCCGACGCCAAGTCACAGGTCGCCGCGGGCATCTACCTTGCGGATACGGCCGAGAACGGTGCCGGCTACGCCGCCGAGCTCGGCCGCCCGGAAGTCTTCGAACCGCTGTTGGGCAAGACCCTTGCGGACACGATCGACCGGTGGCAGAACACCGCTCATGGCCGGACGTGTGACCTGTCGTGCCCGGACTGCCTCCGCTCATACGACAACTCGCGACGCCATGCTCACCTCGACTGGCGGCTCGCCATTGACCTTCTCGAACTCGTTGCGGGCGGGGCGTTGACCGTGGACAGATCTCTGCCGGCCGACACGGAACTCCTCGCTCCCTCCGCGGCAGCGCTCGGGGGCGCCGACGCCCGCATGATCGGGGAGGTGCCCGCGATCACCCGTGGCAGCCGCTGCGTCCTTCTAGCCCACCCGTTGTGGCGGTGCGATGAAGACTGGTTCGTCACCGAGCAGGCGGACGCGCACGTGCTCGCGAGCGAGACGTACGAGACCGTGACGTGGCGCGACGTTCGCGACTTCCGCCGCAACCCGCTCTCCATTTGGCCGCACCTGCAGTGACGATCTCAACGCCACAGCCAAAGCCGGTCGCCCCGTCGTACGTGTCGGCGACTCTGCTGGCGACCTACCGAGCGTGTCCGCTCCGCGCGGCGTACGGGGCGGATCCACGATGGCGCCACCTTCGCCGCAGCGGCCTTCGTGCCGCCCTCGGCACCGCTGCGCACGCCGTTGCAGCTTGCGCCGGGACGGGAGTCGCCTTCGACGAGGCCTGGGAACAGGAGACAACCAAGGCGCGTACGGAGCTCGCGAAGCAATGGGCGCCGGCGACACCGCCGGCCGTTAGCAACTGGCCCGGTGCCGCCCTCACGAGGGCCAAGCTCGCCAAGGGCTGGGAGTCTGGTCGCTCCCAACACGGCTCGACCGTCCTCGCCGGCCCCTTAACGAAGCTGGGGGTGCACGAGGCGGGCGTCGGGCTGCACCCACCTCTTCCGTGGCGCGAGCGTTGGCTGCAGCCCGACGGTTCACGACTCGCTGGTCGGCCCGACCTCGTCGAGCGCACCGACCAACTGCGAGTCGTGGACCTCAAGACGGGGGTCTGGCAGCGGTCCATGACAGAGACACAGAGAACTCAGCTCCTCTTCTACTGCCGGTTGGTACAGCTCGTCCTCGGAGAACTTCCGACGCGCGCAGCAGTGCGGACAGCTGACGGTAAGGATGAGGAGATCAAGGTTCTTCAGAATGAGGTCCTGGAGATCGAGAGCGCCGCGCTCCAGGCCCTCGACGACCTCCAGGCTGCTGTTCACGGTGCGCCCCTCGAGGGACGGCCGGCAGAGGACACATGCGCCACGTGCCCCTTTCGTGTCGCGTGCGGCCCGTTCCTCGAGGCCTACCAGCCTGACTGGCGATGCGGCGCCGTGCGTGCCGGCGCCCTCGTCTCGGTCCCAACCCCCGGCGCCTCCCCTCCTCTGGCGGAGGCAGACGTGCTTCTGCCCACATGGGCAACCGGCCGAATGCGACTGGTCGGTCTTCCGATTCCCAAGGACGCGCAGCCCGGCGAGATCTGGGCCTTCAGCGACTTCGAGGGACACAGGTGCACGGCGATGGCTCGGTGGAACACCGTCGTCGCGCCATGGGGTGGGGTTGTCGCGGATTCGTCGAACGACTTACTGGAGACAGCCCCTCCGACCGGGTGACCTCTCGGCTCCGGGAGGGTGATCTCGTCGTTAGTCACCGTCGGCCCGACGGTCAGGGTGCGATTGCCTGCGTTCAAGGTACCGGCGCGACGGACGGGCGTTTGCGCGCGCGCCGCTGGTCCGCGGTGCCAAGATGCACGGGTGATCAGCGCACCCGCGGTCGAGCAGTTCAACGTCGGACCGACCGGCCAAGGCGCGGATCTCGTCAGGCTGTGCGCCGATTGCATCCGGGCCGATCGCGTGCAATCGGGTGCCGAGGATGCCCTCGTCGACATGCGCTTCGAGCGCACGTGGTGACACTGCAGGCAGGTCCGTCACTTACGGTCGACGTCACGAACGGTGCCTACGAGTGGCTCATGTTCGGGGCCACCGCGCTTGCGGCGATCGCCACTGCGGCAGCGGCGATCGTGGCGCTCGTTCTGGCGAACCGAGAGCGTCGCGACCGCGTCGAAGCCGAGTCGGAGCTCAGGGTGGAACGGGCACTCATGCGGCGGGCGCAAGCGTCCAGGGTGTCGGTACGGATGGAGCCGCTTCCCGCGACGGTGGATGCGCTGACACGAAACGAGTCGCTCGCCAGAGACACGATGGGGTACACCCTCACTCTGACGAACGACTCTGATGGGCCGATCCGCCGCGCACAACCAAGCACCTACCTCAGATTCGTGCCTCACGATGTCGAACGCGAGGTGCACGGGTACTACTTCGGCGACCTTGTGCGGCCGGGCGAGACGGCAACCATTCAGATTGTGTGGCTCGGCCCCCCGGTCAGTCAGGTAGTCGACACCCAGTTCAGCGATGCTCACGGTGTTCGTTGGCGCATCGACGACGAGGGGACGCTCGTTGACCTGGAGTGGGAGGCTGCACTCCGAGCAGCACGGGCCCCCGATCCCGGCCCGCGTCGCCGCAGCGCACGAGCCTGACGCGTCGGGTCGCCAGGCCCCCCATGCCACAGCCAAGTCGGCGACGTCACGTGGTTGACCCGCTGCACCTCAGAGATCGGTCAGGTCAGAGGCCCGGGTGGTTCCCCCGCACCTATCACTTTGCCATGGGCTCAGGATTTCGAACGCCGTAAGGAATATGGACGCTGGGCACCACCTGCGACGCGCCCTCGATGTGGCGCAATTGGTCGTCGAAGAAGATGTGCGGCTTGAGAATCTCGAGGACCAGTCGCTTCTCGACGCCACCTAGGAAGAACGCGTCGTTCACGCGAAGCCCCCACTTCTTTAGCGTCTCGACCGCGCGGCGATGTGCTGGAGCGTTGCGGGCTGTCACGAGCGCGACGTGCACCCGAATCCGATAGTTCATGTCGACCACGCGACGCTCCTCCTCCCGGCGCTGAATGATGTTGAGCTTCTCGAGAAAATCCTTCAGTGGACCTGGAGCCAGCGGCAGGGCCGCTTTCTCTACCTCGTGCTCACGGAAGGCCTGCAGTGACTCGCCTGACTCCTTCATCACACGCTCAGACTCGTCGCTCGCGAGCACGGCGTCAAAGTCGAACGCAATCCTCAAGTCCCCGGAGTCATCGTCGACCGCAGGTGACCCCATCACGCGCCCGGCAGGAAGTCCCGCTTCGACGGCTTGCCTGACGTCCGCCTCGTTCGCGGAAAGGAAGAGGGACATGCTGAACGCTGGCATGAACTTGTAGGGAGAGCGGCCCTGCATGAACACTGCTCGCGTGATCGACAACTTGTGATACTCGATCGACTCCATGACCCGCAATCCTGTGTCCGGGTCGTTGTGGGACAGCACGATCACCTCGACGAGCGGATCCGACGGGTCGCTGAGGTCGTTCAAAGACAGCAGGCGTCGGATGAACGGAAACGCCACACCAGGTTCGAGTGGGATCGCGAGGTGCGCCTCCTGGTATGCGCGGTAGACGTCTTCACCCTCACTCCGAAAGACCGCGTCGGAAGCGGTCAGATCGAACAGTGCGCTCGACGCGACACCGATCACGAGTCGGTGCTCGAGCTCGTACGCCATGAGCCCTCCTTTGCATCGTCGCCAAGACGGTACTGGCACGGGCCCCAGAACGCTGAAGAGAGTTTCGTGCGCCGCCGTACTCTAGATCGAGTTCTTGAAGTTCCGGAAGAGGGTCTGCGAGCGGCCGCTCTGAAGAATGTCGTAAGCAATTGGGTCCCCAGCCAAACGCGGTGCACGAACAACTGCCCGAGCGGGCACCGCGATAGGAAGGAAGAAGCCAGCCGTGTGCGGCGGCACAGGCATCTGTGCGAGCCACGCCGGTGGGTTGCCCCTTGCCGCCGTTGGAGGCAGACCCCAAACGGCCTTCACTCGCTCGAGCGAAACGTCCAGGCTATGACCGTCTCCGGCTGGGATTGTCACGCCCGGAGCCAATCCCGCGTCGGCGTAGCCGATGCCTCCGCCGGCCACCACGAAGATTGTCCCCGTCTCCCATATGCCCACAGCGCCCTGGCTGTTGGTGAGCCTAACTCGTGCCGCACGCCCGAATTCGGAGGTGTACTTCACGCTTAGTCCGTAGTTTGGGGCCAGTTCAATATCGTAGGCCTGACGACGCGCTCCCGCGTTCTCGACCGGGAATCCCAGCGCGCGCGCCGTGGCACCAACAATTTGTTCAACCACGGCGCCGACGATGAACCGGTTCTCAAACGGTCCCGTATCGTACCGACGGAAACATTCGTCGATCGCTGCCGTCATTTCTTGCTGAATCGCGACATTTCCCGCCAGCGCGGCAAAGAAGGCATGTGCGAACGTTCTCGCGCGTTGGTAGGGCACGGCTCTCCAATCGATTACGGGCGCGGCCGGTCTGTTGGGCGCCGCCGATCTGAGTGAACAATCTCACTCTAGGCGCGAGGCTGCGCCCCGTAGGCGCGCCTGTGCCCATCCAGTTTCGACCGTCCCTGGCTGCACGTGCGCGACGCGCGGAGATGGCGCTCGTGGAATCCCTCGAACGGCGGCTCACGAGCCCGGCGCTAGTCGTGCAAGCGCCGGGCTCGTGAGAACTTTCCTTACTGACTCAAGGCGCGCGGCTCCGCCGCGCGCGGTCGGCCTCCCGGGCGGGGGCCCCGCGCTCCGCTCGCAAGCTCGCTGCGCGCACCCCACCCGTCCAGCCGACCACACACGACGAAAGCGGCCCCGAGTTCATCCCGGAACCGCTGCTACCCATCGCCGACTTGCACCACCCTGACCGCCCGGCCCCGCACCGACCGCCGATGGTCCGGCCGTCTCCGGCCCGCATCAAGGGCGCCTACGGCGTCGCTCCGCGATGGCTGCGCCACCCTTGACCCGAGCCTCCGACGACCGAGGGTGCTCCGCTATCGGTCCGATGCCTCCGAATGGCTGACCTCGTTGATCCCGCCGGGTCGAGATGGGACTCTCCGTCCGTGACGACAGGCGAAGCGCCAAGAACCGGTGTCTGGCACCAGGTCGGCGGGCCGTTCCGAGCCATCGGTCGCGCCGTTGCCCGCAGGTGGACCGTCTTCGACACGATCGACCTGACAGTCGCCGTTGGACGAGGCATCGCCTGGGTGTTCCGCGGGCTCAGCAGAGCGATCTCGGACCGGTACTGACGCCCGCCCGGTACCCCCATTTGGCCTCCACTTTCCGAGAAGCGCGACACGGACAACGTGTAGCGCGTTACACGGTCGAGCAACACGTACAGCCAGGTCAGCGCCACCTCGTCACCTCCCGTCAACCTCATCGAACTCGAACCCATCAACCCCACCGCTACCGCCACACGAAGGGCCCCACCCGCGTGATCATGCGAAGTGGGGCCCGTCGTCGTCGGGGCTGCGCCGGCCTGACTCCGTATCGCCCTCCCTTCGGGGCGGCATCCGCCGCCGGCGTGATGGGCTCGTCGACGACAACTCGCAGGCCTGGAGCGGCAGACGCTCGCGCCGCACCATGCCGTGCCATCGGCACGGTTCTCGGCGATCCGTCCATGCGCCACGATCGGCGCGCTCGAGCTCGGTCGGCGCGTGGATGCCGACGGTGATCACCCGTGCCAAGAGAAGCCGGCATTATTTGCACCACTTGTCCCCTTTGTGACCAGTACGCTCTCGCCCGAGCCCGGATCCATGCGGATCGAGCGCACGCAAGATGGCCCGCTGGTTGCGGAGATCGTGCGCCGGGGACCACGTAACCCGAGGGGTGCACGCGAATGCCGCACGTCCAACCTGCCCGACGTCCGAGATTGGCTCCAGCGGCATTCGCCGTGCTTGCTCTGCTCTTTGCGACGGTCGCCTTCGTCGGGGTTTCCTCGCCCGCTTCGGCCGCGTGGCTCTCGGCTCAGGGCGGACCTATCAGCCGTTCCGAGGTCATCGCGCGTGCTCAGTGGTGGGTCGACCACAACGAGGACAACAACAGGGAGCACTACTACTACAACATGGGTGCGTATTCGCCTGGGCCTACGGGTGAGCTGTACAGGCGTGACTGCTCGGGGTTCGTCTCGATGGCGTTGCACCTGAGCGGCGCTCCGAACAGCGCCGGTCTCCGGAGCTATGGCGTCCTGATCTCGCGGAACGACCTGCAGGCCGGGGACTTCCTCACGATTCCCAATGTCCACGCGCTGCTGTTCGACAAGTGGGTCGACGCGAGCCACAGCGAGTTCTGGTACTACACGTTCGGGTCGACGCCCGCCAAGCACGTCAAGACGAGCGCGAGTGCAAGCCTGATCGACTCCCACTTGAACGGGGCCTACGGGGCGTACCGGTACAAGCAGATCACCGGCTCGGACGGAGGGCTGGTCCCGGGTTCGGGAGCGTCCCCGGCGCTCGCCAACGACGCGCCGGCGGCGATCGTCGACGGCGACAATCGCATCTCGTTGTACGCGATCCGTTCGGACGGCAACGTGTGGGGTGCCAGCCAGGCTGCCGCCGGCGCCGGCTTGAGCGCCTGGCAGAGGATCGGTTCGGGCGGTGGTTCGCTCGTCGGTCGTCCGACGGTTCTGAGGCTGAGCAGCGGGATCATCGCCATCTATGCGCGTACGACAGGGGGCCTGGTCGTCGGAACGAACCAGGCGGTCGTCGGCGGGTCGTTCGGGGCGTGGACGACGATCGGCACTGCAGGTGCGGGCGTCACCGGAGACCCTGTCGCAGTCCAGTTCGCGCGCGGAGTGATCGGCGTCTACGCGACGACCCAGGCCGGCACGGTCTCGGGTGTCGCGCAGTCCGCGCCCGGTGGCGCCTTCGGCAGCTGGACGACGATCGGCACCTCGTCGGCGGGTCTGGTCGGACGTCCTGCCCTCGTGCGGTTCTCCGACGACCGGATCGGTCTCTTCGCCGAGGGGAGCGACTCGTACGTCTACCGCACCGAGCAGGCAGCTCCGGGCTCCGCGTTCGCCGCTTGGACGCGGGTCGGCACGGCGGGTGCGGGAATCTCGACGGAGCCGGTCGCGATCGTCGACCACGACCGGGTGACGGTGTTTGCCGGCGCGGCCTCGACCACTGTCGCCAGCGTGACCCAGGCGGCCCCGGGGGCGGCGTTCGGGTCGTGGGTCAACCTCGGCTCGGGCCCGACGCCCGTGGGCATCGCCACTCCGGCGGTGATCGCCTCGCCCGGCGCGTACTCGGCGTACGCGCTCGGCGCCGACGGGACGGTCTGGGGAACGACCGTGCCGACGACGCCGGCCCGGTCGGCATGGGCCCAGATCGGAAGTGGAGGCCCGATCGTGACGGCTCTGTCCGGCATCCGGACCTCGACGGGGATCAACTGCGTGTACGGCGCCAACAGTGCGGGGGCGGTGGCCGGAAGCTGCCAATCCACGCCCGGAGGGCCGTTCAGCAGCTGGGTGACCCTCTAGCGATCTCGACCGCGACGACCCCGACCAGTTCGCTGGTCGGGGTCGTCGCGGTGCGCGGCTCCACGCGCCAACCCCGCACGTGGCTGTGCGGTCGGTCGGATGGACTGCCGGCAAGCGAAGGGCGACGCACGGACGGACACCGCCCGGGCCAGGGGGGGGTGAACTCTCGCCGGCCGGGCGCTCCCGCTCGCGTCGGAAAGCCCTGGTCAACGACGACAACCTGGACCTGACTGGGCCGGGAGATGACGTGGGTCACGGGGGAGGCGTCGGCCCGACGTCGGAGAGCCCGCACACTTGTAGGTCGAACTCGTCTACCGCCCTAGGAGCCCCCGTGCGCCGCGCACTCACCGTCGCCATCGCGGCTGTCCTCACCCTCACGCCCGTCGCGTTCACCGCGACCTCCGCCTCGGCGGCGACGCGGAGCTGCACGGTCTCGATGTCCGTCCCGCGACCGGCCCAGTACACGACGACCGTCGTGCGCGTCTCGGGTGTCGGTGGCTCCGCCAAGGTGACGACCGCCGCGCACTACAAGACGACGACGAACCGGAAGCAGAACACGGCGTCCGCTGCGGGCAAGGTCTCGGTCCCGTACTCGATCTCCCGTGCGACCAAGGGGTACAAGGTCGTCGTGAACGTGTCTGCGACGAAGGGTTCGACCACCTGGAAGTGCAGCACCTCGTTCACCCCTCGCTGAGCGAAGTCGGGGCTAGGTGACCGACGGCGGCCAGCGGTGCGTGCGCCACTCGTCCCACGTCGCGAATCCCGCGGGCGGCCCGTCGACGGGTTCGCTGCCGTCGAGCTCCCCGGGTGTCGGGACGCTGATGGCGGCCGCCCACTGGGCGAGCTCCGAGTCGGTCATGTGCCACGTCGTGTGCGGCGAGTCGGCGTGACGCTGGTCGAGTCGACGACGCTGCTCGTCGCGCGGGAGCGAGAAGTAGCGCACCTCGACGGCAGCACCGAGGTCGGCCGCGGCCTGCCGTAGCGCGGACCGCTCGTCCCGACTCCAGAGGCCGAAGTCGAGGACGACGTCGATCCCGAGCGCGAGGGCGCGCAGCCCGATCTCGATGAGGCGTCCTTCGATCACGTCCGTGGCCGCCGGCGGGTTCGCGGGCCCGTAGAGGGCCTTGACCCACTCGTCCTTCGTCAGCCGGAGGGCGTGCGACTGGATCTCGATGCGGCGTGCCTCGGTGGTCTTCCCGGTGCCGGGCAGGCCGACGGTCAGGAACAGGGTCGGTCGTGTCGTCATCAGCTCTCCGTCGGGGTGGTCGCGGTCATCATCGCCGACGCTCCGCGTCCGCACGTATCTGGCGCGAGCCGCGGGCCCTCCTTGCTGGTGGCGCCGCGTGCGGTGCGCGGTGCGCCCGTGACCGGGAGGCACGCTGTGAACACGACGATCGACCCCGACGACAACGCAGACCGCCCGGAGGGCAGGGCGGCCGAGCCGTCCGGCGACGACGTCCGGCCCGCCTCGCCTCCGCCTCCGCCGCCGGTCGACCCGGCGCAGGGTCTGGGCACGGGCGAGTGGCACGACGGTGCGGCCGCGGGCGGGACCCGCTGGTCGGCGCCGACGACGAGCGGGGACGTGCCAGGACCGCCGTCCAGCCGCCGGCCGATGCTCGTCGGGGTCGCGGCGGGCGCCGGAGCGGTCGTCGTCCTCGGTGCGCTGGCCTTCGCTCTCTGGCCGGACCAGGGGGACGACGGCGGCGCGGATGCCGCCGTCACGACCTCGGCGACGCCCACGCCGTCGGAGAGCACACCCGCCGGACCGACGGTCACGGTCGTCGACCGGTCGCTGCCTGCGACGCAGGTGTGGACGCCGATGGACGTCACGTGCGCACCCGGTGACGTGCTGAGCATCGCGATGAGCGGCTCGGCGTCGCACGACCAGACCGCGAGCGGGACGGTCGGGCCGACCGGGCTGCTCGACCCGTACTTCCACCAGTTCAACGTCGAGGGCTTCCCCGACGCGAACACGATGACGATCATCGGGAGCCTCGACGAGGACCCCGGCACGTTCTTCGTGGTCGGCGAGTCGGCGACGTACGTCTGCGGGCAGGACGGCGAGCTGTACCTCGGGGTGAACGACCGGGGCGTGCAGAACAACAGCGGCGCGTTCCAGGCGACGATCACCCGCACGACGCACGGCTGACCTCGCCGCCGGCCGTGACGTCGACATGTCGGCGCACCCGTCCGGCCTGGGGCGCGGCCGCGACGCTACGGGACCGTGTCCCCGGGGCCCGTCACCCGGTCGGCACGGATGGTGGGGGCGAGGCGCTCGACCAGCCCGTCCACCGCCGTACGGTCGCCCACACCACAGGGCCGGTGGGCGGCACCGAGGAGTACTGCGGGTACCGCCCGACCAGCGCCGCGACGGCCGCCGCGTGCCGGGGTCCGTCCGTGACGACGACCGCGTCGGCGTCGGCGCGGACCCACCACAGGGCGGACCAGTCGTCGTCGTACCGGTCGACGAGGAAGGTGACCTGCGGGTTGGCGGCGATGTTCCGGAGCCGGCGCAGGGCGGTGGTCCGCTTGGGCTTGTGGTCGACGGCGTGGACCACGACGTCGTCGTCGAGCAGCGCGAACGTCACGGGGACCAGGTGCGGTGACCCGTCGGGTCCGGCGGTCGCGAGGAAGGCCCGGCGTGACGCGCCGAAGCGCCGGCGGCACGAGTGCTCGTCCACGACCGGTCAGCCGACGGTGACGACCGTGCCGGCGGGTGCCTGCCAGACGAGGTCGAGCACCTCGTCGTCGACCCGCACGCACCCGTTGGACACCTCGCCCGTGCCGCGCAGGGTCGTCGTGTGGATGGCGGTCACGGCGGTGCCGGTGGGCTTGTCGTAGTGATCGATCGTCTCGCTCTGCGTGGACAGCGGCAGGACGCGCGGGGTCGTCGTCCCTGGCTCGAGCCAGCGGACGCCCAGCAGGAACGAGAGCCCGGCGGGTGTCGGTGTCACGGGGCTGCCGGTGGCCTTCACCGGAAACTGGTGCGTGCCGTCCGGGTTCGTGACGGTGATCGTCTGGGCGGCGGTGTCGACGTGGATGCTCCAGTCGGTGCCGGACGCGGTGGTGTCGGCGGCGCGGACCCACGCGGTGCGGCCGTTGACCTGCGCGCGGTCCTCGCTGGGCAGGGCGCCGCGGGTCGCGACGAGCACGCGCAGCCAGCCGTCGCGCTCGTCGAGCACGGGAAGGGTGGTCGGCTCGGTCAGCGTGGTGGTCGGCAGGACGCCGACCGCGGTGCCGCCGGGGTGGTCGTAGGCGGCGGTGGGCCGGGCGACGACGGCGGTCTGCCAGGTGCCGAGCGACGCGTCGGCGTTCCGGCGCGGCTGCAGGTCGTCGGTGCCGGGCAGGCCCGCGACGACGTGCAGCGGGTCGACGACCGGCAGCGTCGTGAGGTCCGGGGCGGGCGCGGGGGCGGTCGCCTTCGGGACGGTGACGGGGGCGTGCACGACGACGGCCGCGGGGGTGGCCTCCACCGGCACGGCACACCCGCCGAGCAGCGCCGAGCCGAGGAGGACCGAGCCGAGCAGGACAGGACCGAGCAGGACCGGACGGAGCAGCGACGCACTGCGCTGGGACGCACCGAGCCGGGACGTGCCGAGCACGGCGGCACCGGTCGTCGCGTGAACGTCGCGTCGCACCCCGTCCACCTCCCGTCCCGAGAGGTCCATCGTGCGCCACGCGCGCGAGCCACGACAGGGCCGTCCACCTGAGAGCGCCCTGAGGGCCCCGGGTGGCCGGGATCCGCGGTCGCTAGCGTCGTGCGCATGAGCCTGGCGACGGCGTGGGGCGTGCGGCCCGACGAGGTCGCGCGGACCTACCCGTGCGACGACGTGCTGCCCGACGCGCCGGCACGGTGGTTCCGCGCGGTCGGGGTCGACGCGCCCGCGGCGGTCGTCTTCCCGTGGCTGTGCCAGCTGCGGCGAGCGCCGTACAGCTACGACCTCGTCGACAACGGCGGACGACGAAGTCCCAGGACGCGCGACCCGCGCTGCGAGGAGCTGGCGGTCGGGCAGCGGTTCATGACGATCTTCGTGCTCGACTCGTTCGAGCCGGGACGGCAGGTGACCGTGCGGATCGACGACGCGCGGGCGCGACGGGCGTTCGGCGACGTGGTGGTGACGTACGACGTCCGCGGCGACGGCGCCGGCCGCTCCCGGCTCGTCGCCGTCCTGCGCGTGGCCGACGGCGACCGTCGCCCCAGGCGCTGGAGCAGGCGCGCGCTCGGGTGGGGCGACCTCGTGATGATGCGCAAGCAGCTCCGGACGCTGGGGGCGCTGGCGGAGGCGGAACGGGGCGCCGCGACCCGCTGACGGGGGGTTGTCAGTGGGTCGCGGTGGTCCTGACGACGGAAGTCTCCACACCCGACATTCCTCGCAAGTCGGTCAGTGCGCAAGACGGCGCGCGGGGTGAGTGCACAGACAGGTGACACGTGACACCGATCCGTGCCAAGGTGTGGGAGCGCGTCCACCGACGGGCGCTCCCCGGCCGGGGCGGACCAGCGCAGCAACCGTCCCTGAGTGAAGGAACACCGCATGTCGTCGCAGACAATGACGTCCGCCCCCACGTCCTCGCCGGTCGAGGAGCAGGCTGAGGGGATGGATCTCCCCCTGAGCGGGCCGGTGGACCTCGACGGTCGCCGGTTCTACCGGATCAGCGCGTACGACGAGCTGCCGCCGTTCTTCATGACGCTCATCGGCGCGAGCGACCTGTGGCTGTTCATCTCGAGCACCGGCGGGCTGACGGCCGGCCGGGAGGAGTCCGACCGGGCGCTGTTCCCGTACACGACCGAGGACAAGGTCGCGAACGGCGCGGGGCGCACCGGCGGGCTCACGATGCTCCGGGTGTCCGTGGCCGGCGGGCGGTCCCAGGTGTGGCAGCCGTTCGCGGAGCGCCGTCCCGGCGACCCGGACGTCGAGCGGCACCTGTACAAGGACTTCCTCGGCACCACGCTCGTGTTCGAGGAGACGCGTCCCGACCTCGGCCTGCGCGTGCGGGTGTCCTGGCAGACGAGCGCGCGCTACGGCGTCGTCCGCGGCGTCGAGCTGACGTCGGCGACGGACCGGGCGGTGGACGTCGAGGTGCTCGACGGCTTCGTCGACCTGCTGCCGTCGGGGGTCACGGCGCAGACGCAGAACGAGTTCAGCGTGCTGATCGACGCGTACAAGCGGGCCGAGATCGACCCCGCGACGGGCCTCGGCATCCTGTACATGAACTCGTCGCTGACGGACAAGTCCGACCCGAGCGAGTCGCTCGCCGCGACGGTGTCCTGGCACGTCGGGCTCGACCCCGTCGAGCACCTGCTGTCCACCCGCCAGGTCGGCGCGTTCGCCTCGGGCCGGCCGGTGACCGGCGAGCGGGAGGTCCGCGGGGAGAAGGGCGCCCACCTGGTGCACGCCCACCTGACGCTCGCGCCGGGGGAGCGGCGGGCGTGGCGGGTCGTCGCGGACGTGGACCACAGCGCCGCCGACGTGGTGCGCCTTCAGGAGGAGCTGGCCGACCGCGCCGAGCTCGCCGCCCGGCTGTCGGCCGACGTGGACCGCACCCGGGAGGACCTCGACGGCCTGGTCGCCACGGCCGACGCCGCGCAGCTCACCGGCGAGGAGCTCGCCGTCGCCCACCACGGCGCGAACGTGCTGTTCAACGTGATGCGCGGCGGGCTCCCGGCCGAGGGGTACACCGTGCGGACGGCGGACCTGCGGGCGTTCGTCGGGCAGCGCAGCCCGAGGACGGCGGCCCGCTGCGCCGACGTGCTCGCCGCGCTGCCCGCGACGCAGGACGTCGACGCGCTCGTCGAGCAGGCCGAGGCGACCGGCGACCCCGACCTGCTGCGGCTCGTGCGCGAGTACCTGCCGCTGACGTTCAGCCGCCGGCACGGCGACCCGAGCCGCCCGTGGAACAAGTTCCGCATCGCGCTGACCGACGAGCACGGCAACCCCCGCGTCGACTTCCAGGGCAACTGGCGGGACATCTTCCAGAACTGGGAGGCGCTCGCCTGGTCGTTCCCCGAGTACGTCGAGTCGATGGTCGCGGTGTTCCTCGACGCGACGACGGCCGACGGCTACAACCCGTACCGGATCTCGCGCTCGGGCATCGACTGGGAGGTCCCCGAGCCGTCGAACCCGTGGGCGAACATCGGCTACTGGAGCGACCACCAGATCATCTACCTGGTCAAGCTCCTCGAGGCGTCGCACCGGTTCCACCCGGGCCGGCTGGAGTCGCTCGTCGACAGCGCGGTGTTCACGCACGCCGACGTGCCGTACCGGATCGCGTCGTACGCCGACACGCTCGTCGACCCGGTCGCGACCATCACGTTCGACGAGGAGACGGAGGAGCGGGTCCTGCGCCGCCTCGCGACGGAGGGTGCCGACGGCCGGCTGGTGCACGGGTTCGACGGCGACCTCGTGCGGGTGACGCTGGGGGAGAAGCTGCTGCTGCTCATCCTCGCGAAGGTCGTCAACCTCGTGCCCGACGGGGGCATCTGGATGAACACGCAGCGCCCCGAGTGGAACGACGCCAACAACGCCCTCGTCGGCAAGGGCCTGTCGGTCGTCACGCTCGCGTACCTGCGCCGCTGCCTCACCCTCGCCCGCGACCTGCTCGACGACGACCTCACGGTCACCACCGAGCTCGCTGGCCTGCTGACCGACGTCTACGCCGCGCTGGAGGCGCACGTCGCGACCGTGGACGACGGGTTCGACGACGTGCGTCGTCGCCACGTCATGGACGCGCTCGGCGCCGCGGGGACGGACTACCGGACGCGCGTGTACGCCGGGTTCGACGGCCGCCGGACCACGGTCGACGCGGGGACCGTGCGGGCGTTCGTCGACGTCGCCCAGCGGTACGTGGACGCGGCCCTGCGCGCGAACCGCCGCGAGGACGGGCTCTTCCACTCGTACAACCTGCTCGACCTGCGTGACGGCCGCGCCGCCGTCGGCCGCCTGCAGGAGATGATCGAGGGCCAGGTCGCGGTGCTGTCCGCGGGGGTCCTGTCGCCGGACGACGCCCTCGACCTGCTGCAGGCCGTGCGGCGCAGCCGGCTCTACCGCGCCGACCAGCACAGCTACACGCTCTACCCGGACAAGGCGCTGCCGACGTTCCTGGAGCGCAACCTCGTCACGGCCGAGCAGGCCGCGGGCTGCCCGCTGGTCGACGAGCTCGTGCGGGCCGGCGACCGGTCGATCGTGCTGCGCGACGTGCGCGGCGCGTACCGGTTCGCCCCCGGCCTGCACAACGCCCGGGACGTCGAGGCGGCGCTCGACGCGCTGCCGGCGCCGCCCTCCGAGGGGGCGCGCTCGGCCCTGCTCGACGTCTGGGAGCAGGTGTTCCGGCACGCCGAGTTCACCGGCCGGTCCGGCTCGTTCTTCGCGTACGAGGGGCTCGGCAGCATCTACTGGCACATGGTGTCCAAGCTGCTGCTCGCGGTGCAGGAGAACGTCGAGCGCGCGGTCGCCAGGGGTGCCGACCCGGCCGTCGTGCGCGGCCTCGCCGACGCGTACGAGGACGTGCGGCTCGGCCTGGGCTACTGCAAGACGCCCGAGGTGTACGGCGCGTTCCCGGTCGACCCGTACTCGCACACCCCGGCAGGTCGCGGTGCGCGGCAGCCCGGCATGACGGGGCAGGTCAAGGAGGAGATCCTCACGCGCCTCGGCGAGCTCGGGCTGCGTGTCGAGCACGGCCAGGTCGTCGTGCGGCCCGTGCTGCTGCGGGCCTCCGAGTGGACCCTCGAACCGGCGACCTTCCGGTACCTCGACGTCGCGCAGCGGCGGCAGCAGGTCGAGCTGCCCGCCGGGTCGCTGGCGTTCACGTTCTGCCAGGTGCCGGTCGTCTACCGCCGGGGCGCAGTGCTCTCCGTCGTCGCCGTGCTGGCGGACGGGTCGCGGGTCGCCGGGAACGGCGGCGCGCTCGACGCGGACGTCAGCGGGAGGATCTTCCGGCGGACGGGCGAGGTCGTGCGCCTCGAGGTCGAGCTGCCCGCCTGACGCGGGAGCCGGGTGCGGCCGAGATGCCGCACCCGGTGACCGGCGGGACGATGCGGAGGACGGTCGCGACCCCCGCCGACCGTTCCCCCGAGGAGGTGGCTCTCATGGGCCTCTGGCTGATTCTCATCATCGTCGGAGTCGTGATGATCGTGCTCGGCGTGGCCGTCGAGGCCGCCAAGATCCTGCTGTGGATCGGCGTCGTCCTGCTCGTGGTCAGCCTGATCATGTCGCTGGTGAGCCGAGGGCGGAACAGGGCCTGACCGCCGGCGTCACGCCCGGCGGCGGGCCGCGGGCGTCGGCCCGGATGCCGTCGCGGGTCGGGAAGCGGGCGATGTGCGCGTGCCACGTGTCGGAGTGGCACGTCGCCGTCCTGCCCCTCGGACCTGCCGTCTCACCATGCGAGCACCGGTTTGACCTGCGGGGATGCTCTGCGTTTAATTCCGACTAACAAGGTCAAGATTTCCAGCGCGAAGCCCCGGCTTGCTGGACGGCAACCCTCCCGCGCGGTGGGGTGCCCCGGGTGAGGACCTGGTCGTGGACGGACGGAGACGCCCGGACCGCGGCAAGCGACGCGGATCGCATCGGCAGCGCCGGTGCACGAGAGAGGACGGAACATGAGCGCACCCCGCTCCGTGAGCAGCACCTCCACGCTCACGTGTCCGTCCTGTTGTCGCCGCTGACCTGACCAGCGCGCCGGCCTCCGCCGGCCCCCGACGCCGCGCCAGAACGACCCGCGCGGCGCTCCCCGGTGCGTCCCACGCACCCACGCGCCCTCGTGCGCCCCCTCAGCGACCTCACGCAGCGAAACGGACCCTTGCCGTGCCCTTCCCCCGACACGCCCACCTCGGCATCGACCTCAGCGACACCGGAGCCCGCGCCGGTGTCTGGCGCGACCACGGCTCGCAGGCGCAGCGCCTCTTCGACCTCGACAAGCTCCTCGAGCACGTCGCCGTCGCCGAGCGCGGCGCGCTCGACTTCGTGGTGTTCGACGAGTCGTTCGCGCTGCACACCAGCCGGAACACGACCCTGCAGGGCCGGCTCGACCCGGCGCTCGTCGCCGCCCGGCTCGCCCCGCGCACCACCGGGATCGGCCTCGTCGCCCAGCTCGACGCGACGCTGACCGCCCCCGACCACGTGGCGCAGGCGGTCGCGACGATCGACCGCGCGAGCGGCGGTCGCGCGGCCTGGCAGGTCGGTGTCGGGGCGCTCGACGAGCGGGCCGTGGACGCCGTCGGCGGCACCTGGGACGGACCCGTGGTCGACGTCCCCCGGCCCGTCGACCAGCGCGACGCCCGGTTCGTCGAGGTCGACGGCGTGCACTTCGCCGCCCCGCAGGCCGCACGCGCCTCCCGGTCGCCCCAGGGCCGCCCGCCCGTCGTCGTCCGCCTCGACACCACCGGAGGCGTCGACCCGCACGACGTGGACGTCGCGGGCCGCACCGCCGACGTGGTCCGGCTCCGGGTCGACGACCGCGCCCTCGCGGCCGACGTGCGCCGGCAGGTGCGGGACGCCGCCGCGACCCACGGCCGCGACCCCGACGCCGTCCGCGTGCTCGTCGACGCGTTCCTCCTGCTCGGGCCCGAGGTCGCGAGCGCCCAGGCCCGGCTCGACCTGCTCACCGAGATCGGCGACGTGCGGCCCGAGCCGGGCGTGCTCGTCGCGCTCGGCACCGCGGTCGACGTCGCGTCGCTGGTCACCGAGTGGTTCGCGCTCGAGGCGGCCGACGGGTTCACGTTCCGGCCGGCGTCGGTGCACACGGACCTGACCGGCCTGGTCGACGCCGTCGTGCCGCGGCTGCGCGGTGCCGGGGTGTTCCGCGACCGGTACCCGCGCGGCGGGACCCTGCGCGGGACGCTCGGGCTCGCCCGGCCCGTGCGCCGGGTCGCGCCCCGGGCCGTCGGTGCGGGCTCGCGGGTCGGCGCCGGACGTTCGGCGGCCGCCCGATGAGCGGAGCCACGACGGTCCGCAGCCGCACCGGGGAGTTCCGGTCCGTGCCGCTGCACCACCCGAGCGTCCGTCCGATGCTCGACGAGCTCGCCGTCGAGTACGCGTCCCGGTACGCGGACCGGCTGAGCGTGGCCGACCTGCGCGCCGAGCTCGAGCGGTACCCCGCGCACGAGTTCACACCGCCGCGCGGCGAGCTCGTGCTGCTCGTCGAGGACGGGGGTGCCGTCGCGGGCGGAGCCTTCCGGCGCCGGACCGAGCCGGAGCTGGGCGAGATCGCCCGGTCGCCCCGGCCCGGCGGGCGTGACGAGCGCGGTGTCCCGGTCGTGCCGACCGCCGAGCTCAAGCGCATCTGGACCCACTCGGCGCACCGCCGCCGGGGGCTGGCCCGGCGCGTGCTCGTCGAGCTGGAGCGCCGGGCGCTCGCGGCCGGCTACCCCCGGATCTACCTGACCACCGGGCCGCGGCAGCCCGAGGCGGCCGCGCTGTACGTCGCGACCGGCTACACGCCGCTGTTCGACACCACCGCCGACCCCGAGACGGTCGGCCCCCTGCCGTTCGAGAAGTGGCTCGTCCCCGACCCCCAGCCGACCGAGAGGTGACCGCCGTGTCCACGGTCTCCGTACCCCACGACCTGCACCACGACGAGCCGCGCCCGCTCGTCGACGCCCGGCCCGCGCGCCCGACGACCGACGAGCCGCGCGTCGTCGGCGCACGCCACCCCGGCCGGTGGGTCGCCACCGCCGTCGTCGCGGTGCTGCTCGCGATGGTCCTGAACTCGCTCGTCACGAACCCGCGGTGGGAGTGGGACGTCGTCTGGCAGTACCTCACCTGGCCGTCCGTGCTCGAAGGGCTGTGGGGCACGCTGCGCCTCACGGCCGCCGCCGCCGTCATCGGGTTCGGACTCGGCACCGTGCTGGCCCTCATGCGGCTGTCCCGGTCCCCGCTGCTGCGCGGCGTCTCCTGGGGCTATACGTGGGTGTTCCGGTCGGTGCCGCTGATCCTGCAGCTCCTGCTCTGGTACAACCTCGCGTACCTCTACCCGACGATCACGCTCGGCATCCCGTTCGGGCCGTCGTTCACCGGGTTCGACACGCTCGACGTCATCGACAAGTTCGGCGCCGCGATCCTCGGCCTCGGTCTCTCGCAGGCCGCGTACTCGGCGGAGATCGTGCGGGCCGGCATCCTCGGCGTCGACCAGGGCCAGCACGAGGCCGCCGCCGCGCTGGGCCTGCCGCGCTCGGTGCAGCAGCGGCGCATCATCCTGCCGCAGGCCATGCGGACCATCGTGCCGACGGCCGTCAACGAGATCATCGGCCTGGTCAAGGGCACGTCGGTCGTCTACGTGCTCGCGTACAACGAGCTCTTCTACATCGTCGGCGTCATCTACGGCCGCAACCAGCGGGTGGTCCCGCTGCTCGTCGTCGCGGGCATCTGGTACCTCGTCATCACGACCGTGCTCACCGTCATCCAGTTCTACGTGGAGCGGCACTACGCGAAGGGGGCGCTGCGGCAGCTCCCGCCGACGCCGCTGCAGCGCGCCCGCTGGGGGCTCGGCGTCGGGTGGTCCCGGATGACCGGTGCGCCGCTGCCGTCGGACCTGCCACCGGGGTACGGGACGGCCCGCAGCCTCCTGGTCCGGACCCGTCGCGCCGAGGCGATCGGCGGCGAGCGATGAGCGCCGGGCTGGTCGAGGTCCGCGGCGTCCACAAGGCGTACGGCACGCTCGAGGTGCTCGACGGGATCGACCTCGTGGTCAAGCCCGGCGAGGTCACCGTGATCCTCGGGCCGTCGGGCTCCGGCAAGTCGACGCTGCTGCGTGCCATCAACCACCTGGAGAAGGTGGACCGCGGCTTCATCGAGATCGACGGCGAGCTCATCGGGTACCGCACGCGGTCCGACGGCGCCCTGCAGGAGCTCAAGGAGAAGGAGATCCTGCGGCAGCGGACCCGCATCGGGTTCGTGTTCCAGTCCTTCAACCTGTTCCCGCACCTCACCGCGCTCGAGAACGTCATCGAGGCACCCCTGTCGGCGCAGCGCCGGCGGCGTTCCGAGGTCGAGGCCGAAGCACGTGACCTGCTGGTCCGTGTCGGGCTCGGGGACAAGGTCGACGCCTACCCGCGGCAGCTGTCCGGCGGCCAGCAGCAGCGCGTCGCGATCGCCCGGGCGCTCGCCGTGAAGCCGTCAGTCGTGCTGTTCGACGAGCCGACGTCCGCGCTCGACCCCGAGCTGGTCGGCGAGGTGCTCGACGTGATCCGCGACCTCGCCGCCACCGGCACGACCCTCGTCGTCGTCACCCACGAGATCGGCTTCGCCCGCGAGGTCGCCACCACCGTCGTCTTCATGGACGAGGGACGGATCGTCGAGCAGGGCAGCCCCGCCCAGGTGCTCGACGACCCGCAGGAGGAACGCACCCGCGCGTTCCTCGACAAGGTCCTCTGACCACCCGCACGGCCCCCACCTAGGAAAGCGAGACACCCCCGTGACTGCCCCCTTCCGACGCGCCAGGCTCCTGACCGCGCTCGCGGTCGTGCCCCTTCTGGCGCTCGCCGCGTGCGCCGGATCGAGTGCCGACGACGACACCGCCGGCGAGACCGCCTCCCCGGCCGCCGCCTCCGGGCTGAAGGTCAGCACCAGCCCCGACCAGGACCGCATCCACACCACGGTCGCCGACGACGCGGTCGCGCTGCTGCCCGCCGACGTGAAGGCGTCCGGCGTGTTCAAGGTCGCGACGACGGCCGGTGCCGCGCCGCCCCTCGGCTTCCTCGCGGACGACGAGAAGACGCCGATCGGCAACGAGACCGACATCGCGAGCCTCGTCGCGGACGCGCTCGGCCTCAAGCTCGAGCTCGAGCAGAAGGCGTGGGCCGACTGGCCGCTCGCCCTGCAGTCGGGCGACGTCGACGCCGTGGTCTCGAACGTGACCGTCACCGAGGAGCGCAAGGAGCTGTACGACTTCTCGTCGTACCGCAACGACCAGCTCGGGTGGGTCACGTCGGCGAACAGCAAGATCAAGGAGATCAAGGAGCCGAAGGACATCGCCGGCCTCACGGTGGGCGTCGGCTCCGGCACCAACCAGGAGAAGATCCTGCTCGCCTGGAACGACGAGAACATCAAGAACGGCCTCGACCCGATCAAGGGCGGCGAGCCCGAGTACTACGAGAACTACTCGGACGTGCTGCTCGCCGTGCAGTCCGGCCGCCTCGACACCTACGTCGGGCCGAACGCGAGCCTCGCGTACAGCGCGGCGACGGCGCCCGACCAGTACAAGGTCGTCGGCACGCTCAACGGCGGCTGGCCGTTGACCGCGCAGATCGCGGTCGCGACGCTCAAGGGGTCCGACCTCGCCCCGGCGGTGACGGCCGCACTGCAGCACGCGTTCGACGACGGCACCTACGCCGACGTGCTCGCGCGCTGGGGCCTGACGGCCGAGGCGATCGAGAAGCCCGAGACGAACCCGCCGGGCCTGCCCAAGACCGAGTGACCCGACCGGTCGCTCGCGGTGGTCGGCCGGGGTCGGGGGACACCCGGCCGACCACCATCCTTTCTCCTGTCGCCGAGCACCCGTCGGCGTCCGTCCCTTCTCGCAGCTCCGGAGGCCACTCGTGCAGGTCGTCGATCACGTCGTCGTCGGCGGTGGTGTCATGGGGTCGGCCGCCGCGTGGCAGCTGGCCTCCCGGGGTCGGGACGTGGTCCTGCTCGAACGTTTCGAGCCCGGTCACGTCCGCGGTGCGTCCCACGGGGCGTCCCGCATCTACCGCACCACCTACGACCGGCCCGAGTACGTGGACCTCGCCGTCGAGGCCCTCGACCTGTGGCGCTCGCTCGACGACCCCACCGTCCTCACCCTCACCGGCGGCGTCAGCCACGGCGTCCGGCACGAGGGGATCGCCGCGTCCTTCGCCGCGCGAGGCGTGCCGCACGAGTGGCTGACCCCGGCCGCCGCGCACGAGCGCTGGCCCGGCCTCCGGTTCGAGGGCTCGGTGCTGCACGAGACCGACACCGCGGGACGGCTGCACGCCGACCGCGCCGTCGCCGCGCTCCAGTCCTCCGCACGGGCGCACGGCGCCGACGTCCGGCACGGCGTCCAGGTGCACCGCGTCGCCGCCGACGGCACCGGCGTGGTGGTGCAGACGTCGGCCGGCGAGGTGCGCGCCCGGTCGGTGGTCGTCGCCGTCGGCGCGTGGACCGCGGGGCTCGTGGGGCCGCTGCTCGGCGTGGACCTGGCGCCCTCGCTCGTCGTCACGCAGGAGCAGCCCGCCCACTTCGCGGTGCTGCCCGGCGCCCCCGACGAAGGCACGTGGCCGTCGTTCACCCACCAGCCCCTCGACCCGGCCCCCTGGCCGAGCGGCACGTACGGGCTCGCCACCCCCGGCGAGGGCATCAAGGTCGGGTTCCACGGCGTCGGACCGGTCACCGACCCCGACCACCGGTCCTTCACGGCCGAGCCCGGGCAGCTCGCCGAGCTGCAGCGGTACGCCGAGCTGTGGCTCCCGGGCGTCGACCCGACCGTGCCCGCCCCCATCTCCTGCACATACACCACCACCCCGGACAGCGACTTCGTCCTCGACCGGCGCGGACCCGTCGTCGTCGCCGCCGGGTTCTCCGGGCACGGGTTCAAGTTCGCACCCGCCGTCGGCCGGCTGCTCGCCGACCTCGCGACCGAGCCCGTCGACGAGCCGGCCCGCGCCGCCCACCCCGCCTTCGCCCTCGCCCGCCTCGCGGGCCTCCCCAGCCCGGCCGGTCGAACCGGCTCGAGCACCGTCCGCACCGTCCCCGTGGAGAACCGATGACCGACCACCGTCCCGTCCCGCTGTCCGTGCTCGACCTGGCACCCGTCCGGGCCGGTGGCACCGGCGCCGAGGCGCTCCGCGCCGCGGTCGCCCGCGCGCAGCTCGTCGAGCAGCTCGGGTACCGCCGGGTCTGGTACGCCGAGCACCACCTGGCCGCCGGGGTGGCGTCCGCCGCGCCGGGCGTGCTCGCGGCTCTCGTCGCGGGTGCCACGTCGACCATCCGGGTGGGGTCCGCCGCGGTGCTGCTGGGGTCGACGAGCCCGGTGGTGGCCGCCGAGCAGTTCGGGACCGTCGCGGCGCTGCACCCCGGGCGCGTCGACCTCGGCCTGGGGCGTGCGTCGTTCCCGCCGCCGTCCGTCGCGGGCGGCGCCGGTTCGACGAAGGACGCCGCGCCGGCTCCTCGTCGGCCGCGGCCCGAGCCGACGCCGGAGCGCGTCGTCGACGGGTTGCTCGTCCCGGCCACGCCGCCCGTCGCGTTCCACGAGGGGCCGCTCCTCGACCGGATCCTCGCGCAGTACCGGTTCGTCGGCGCGGGCCGCACGCCGGCGCCGTTCGCCGACGAGCTGTCCACGGTGCTCGACGTGGTGCGGGGCGGGGCGTCGACCGACGCCGGCCGCCCGGTGTCGGTCGCGGCCGCCGAGGGATCCGACCTGGCCCTGTGGGTCCTCGCGTCGAGCGGAGGGGAGAGCGCACGGGTCGCCGGCGAGCTCGGCCTGCCGCTCGCGGCGAACTACCACGTGTCCCCGTCGACCGTGCTGGACACCGTCGAGCAGTACCGGGCGGCCTTCCGGCCGGGTGTGCTCGACGAGCCGTACGTGGTGGTCTCGGCGGACGTGCTCGCCGCCGACACCGCCGCGCGGGCCCACGAGCTGGCCGACCCGTTCGCCGAGTGGGTCCTGTCGATCCGGCGCGGCGAGGGCGCGATCCCGTACCCGGCACCCGGCACGACGACGCCGTGGTCCGACCGTCCGGTGGCCGAGCAGGACCTGGTCCGCGACCGGGTCGACACGCGCTTCGTCGGGACACCCGACGAGGTCGCCGCCGGCCTGGCCACCCTGGCCCGCGCGACGGGCGCCGACGAGCTCCTGCTCACCACCATCACCCACGACCCGGCGGACACGGCCCGCTCCTACGAGCTGGTCGCCTCCGCCTGGCCCTCGACCACCCGGTCCCGCTCCCTGGCGTCGACGACGGCCTGACCCCGACCCGCCCACCTGCGCCTCGCCCGCTCCAGTCCGCCGATCTCGGCAGTTCCGGGCGAGATCGGCACCTCAGACTGCCGATCTCGCCCGGTACTGCCGGTCTCGCGCGTGCCGGGCGGGCGCGCGAGCCGGGCGGGCGCGCGTGCCGGGCGGGCGCTCGCGGCGGCGGCCGAGGTCGCGGTGCGCCGGGTGGGCGCGGGCAGCGCGACGCCCGCCCGCCGGCCGTGCGGCCGAGGGGCGGGCGTCGTCGTCAGGCGGTCAGATCGAGTAGTCGTCGCCGATCTGGTGGTACGTCCGGTCGTGGTAGACGAGCGGGGTCACGTCGTGGGTCCCGTGCGAGAGGGCCCGCACGGACACGAGGTAGGACCCGCCGACGGGGGTGCGCTGCACGACCCGCCCGCGCACCCAGGACACGGCGTCGTCGATCACGGGCTCACCCGTGCCGAGGGCCGTCCAGCCGCCGGCCGCGAACCGGTCGATGCCGTGCGTGGCGAACCGGGCGGACACGTGGTCCTGCGACCCGGACAGGAAGCTGATCGCGAGGGTCCGCGCCCGGGAGACCGCGGGCCAGGACGACGAGGTCGACGCGAGCGAGAACGCGAGCAGCGGCGGGTCGGCGGACACCGAGATGACGGACGTCGCGGTGAACCCGACCAGCCGGCCGGGGCCGTCGACGCCCTCGTACGAGTCGCGCCCGTCCTCGGGCTCCGGCGAGGTGTCGACGAGCGCCACCACGGCGACGCCCGCGGGGTGCCGGCGGAACACCTCCTTGTACTCGTCGGGCGTGAGCTGCGGCTCGTCCTGCTCGGAGAGGTCGGCGTCGAGGGCACGCAGGATCTCGGCGGTCATCGGAGCACCTCCGCGAGGGTCGCGACACCGCCCAGGGAGCGGCGCAGAGGTTCGGCGGCCCGGTCGAGCCAGCGGTCGACGGCGGGGTCGAGGTCGGCCAGGTCGGCCTCGGTGACCGTGAACGCGCGGGCGGGCACGGTGGCGCCGAGCTCGACGAGCAGGGGCCGCAGGTGCACCTCGCCGACGAGCGCGTGCGCGGGGTTGCCGGACACCACGACGGGGACGGCGGCGACCCCGGCGAGGCCGTCGGGACCGTAGGAGTCGAGGAACGCCTTGAGGAGCCCGGTGTAGGAGGCCTTGTACACGGGCGTCGCGACGAGCAGCACGTCGGCCGAGGCGACCAGGCGCAGCGCCTCGTCGACCGCGGGCCGCTCGGCCGCGAACAGCTGCGGGGCGAGGTCGGCGAGGTCGACGGTCGCGAAGGGCACGGGCTCGTCGGACGGCTCGGGGGCGAGCGCGGGACCCAGGCGTCGGGCGAGGTGCTCGGCGGCGGCGCGGGTGCGCGACCCGGGTCGGGGGTTGCCGACCAGCGCCACGACGGACGGATGGGGGTGGACCACGGTGCAGCTCCTTCTCGATCACGATTGCCGCACCCCGGGTGGGGTGCGACCAGGTCATCTCCCGGAGCACCCCGTCGTGACAGGGGTTGCTGACCAGCGAGCCGGGGCTTCGCGCTGGTGCTCGTGACCTCGCCGCGGTTTGTACCAGCGGTCGCGGCCCCGACAAGGGCTTGCGCCGGATGTCTCGCACTGCGGACACCGCGGGGGTCGTGCCAGGCTGCCGACCATGGAGTCGATGCCCGAGGAGCTGCCCGAGGAGCTGCCCGACGAGCTGCGCGACGAGCTGCCGGACGGGCTGCCCGGGGACCCGGTCGGCACGCAGGACCCGCACGTCGTCGCGTCCGCGGCCGTGACCAACCTGCGGGACGTCGGCGGCCGCCCGACGAGCGACGGCGGGACGGTCGCCCGCGGCGTGGCGTACCGGTCGGCGGAGCTCGGCTCCGCCGCCGTCGAGGACGACCCGTCGCTCGCGGCGCTGGGCATCCGCACGGTCGTCGACCTGCGCACCGCCGGCGAGCGGGCGGCCCGGCCCGACCACGTCCCGGCGGGGGCGGTGCCGCTCGTCCTCGACGTGCTCGCGGACCTGCCCGCGGCGGCGGCGACGCAGGCCGCCCAGCTCGTCTCGGCGCCCGCGGGGCTGGCCGGGTCGCTCGCGGGGCTCGACGTGGCCGAGCAGATGCGGGCGACCTACCGCCAGCTCGTCGTCGGAGGTGCGGCCCGCGAGGCGTACGCGGCGTTCGTCCGCACGGTGCTCGACCCGGACCGGGTCCCGGTGCTGTTCCACTGCACGGCGGGCAAGGACCGCACCGGGTGGGCGGCGACGGTCCTGCTGCTGGCGGCCGGGGTGGACGAGGACGGTGCCACGGAGGAGTTCCTCGCGGTGAACCCGGCGGTCCGGGCGGTCTTCGCGCCGCTGCTGGCCCAGCTCGACGACGCGGGGGACGACTCGTCGGTGCTCGTCCCGTTCCTCGAGGTGCGGGCCGACTACCTGCGCGCGGCGCTCGACCAGATGCGCGCGACGTACGGCTCGTTCGACGGCTACCTGCGCGACGGCCTGGGCCTGAGCCCGCTGGAGATCGAGGGCCTGCGCCGCACGCTGCGGGGCTGAGCCCGGGGCGTTGAGCCGTTCGGGTGGTCCGAATCCTCCCGCATTGCTGTCCGGTTCGTCCGGTTCCACCATGGGCTGACCGCGCGCCCCGTGCGGTGACTCGCATGTGCGTCCGCCATGCGCGCCGGACGACGAAAGGCGCACCCGTGCACGAAGAGCTCGCGTCCCCGATCCGCCGTGGCGCCCACGACATCGCCGTCGACCGGGAGCGGATGCGCCGGCGCCGGGTGTACCGCCTGGCCGCGGTGCTGATCGTCGCGGAGGCGTACGTCATCACGAGCGCGCTGCTGGGCCGCCAGATCCTGCCGCCGATGCCCACGATCGACCCGCTCGTGCTGGTCCCGGTGCTGTTCTTCGTGGGCCTGCTGGCGATCCTGCTGCTCACGCAGGTGGGGACGTCGCGCTCGCCGCACGTCACGTACCGGCCCGAGCAGGTCGACGTGCGGCTCGCGGACGTGATCGGCATCGACCCGGTGCTGGAGGACGTGCGCCGCTCGATCGACCTGTTCCAGACGCACCGCCAGTTCGCCGACCAGATGGGCGGGACGCCGCGTCGCGGCCTGCTGTTCGAGGGCGCGCCCGGCACCGGCAAGACGATGACGGCGAAGGCGATGGCGGCCGAGGCGGGCGTGCCGTTCCTGTTCGTGTCGGCGACGTCGTTCCAGTCGATGTACTACGGCGCCACCGCCAAGAAGATCCGCGCGTACTTCAAGGCGCTCCGCAAGGCGGCCCGCGCGGAGGGCGGCGCGATCGGGTTCATCGAGGAGATCGACGCGATCGGCCTGCGCCGCGGCGGGATGGTGTCGGCCAGCAGCGCGGACGGTGCTCGCGGCTCGGTGCTCAACCTCATGACGAGCGAGGGCACGGGCGGCGTGGTCAACGAGCTGCTGGTCCAGATGCAGTCGTTCGACGAGCCCACGGGTGCGGCGAAGCTCGGCGACAGGCTCGTCTCCCGGATCAACCTGCTGCTGCCGGCGCACCGGCAGATCCCGCGCCGCCGCCCGGTGAAGGCCCCGATCCTGCTCATCGCCGCGACCAACCGGGCCGACTCCCTGGACCCGGCGCTGCTGCGCCCGGGCCGGTTCGACCGCCACCTCACGTTCGTCGCGCCCGACGCGCACGGCCGCCGCGCGCTCGTGGACCACTTCCTGGGCCGTCGCTCGCACGACGCCGAGCTCGACGACCCGGTGCTGCGGGACCGGGTGGCCGCCGCGACGAACGGCTGGACGCCCGTGATGATCGAGCACCTGCTCGACGAGGCCCTCGTGAACTCGCTGCGCCGCGGCTCCCTGACGATGTCGTTCGCCGACGTCGAGACGGCCCGGATCACCGAGATGGTCGGCATCGGCCAGCCGGTCCGCTACACGGAGTCCGAGCGTCGTCTGATCGCGACGCACGAGGCCGGGCACGCGGTCACCGCCTGGCTCGTCGCCCCCAACCGGCACCTCGAGGTCCTCACGATCGTCCGCCGCGGCGAGTCCCTCGGGCTGCTCGCGCACGGCGACTGCGAGGAGGTCTGGACCCGCTCGGAGGGCGACCTGCGCGGTCTCGTGCAGATCGCGATGGGCGGCTGGGTCGCGGAGGAGCTGTTCTTCGGCCAGACGACGACGGGACCGGCGAGCGACCTCGCGGCCGCGACCCGCACGGCGGCGCAGATGGTGGGTGCGGCCGGCATGACGGGCTCGCTCGTCTCGTTCCTCGCGACCGACAAGCCCCTGGTGAACGCGGTCCTCTCCGACAGCAAGGCCCGCGAGCAGCTGGAGGCGGTGCTCGACGACGCCCGCTCGAGCGTGCGCCGGCTGCTGTCCCGCAACCGGCACCTCGTCGAGGCCCTGCGCGACGCGCTCCTGGAGCGTCACGAGCTGCTGGGCGACGAGATCACGGACGTGCTGCTCGCGGCCCACCTGACGGGCGGCGACCTGCCGCCGGTGCCGCAGCTGGAGGAGTCGCCGTCCGACCGTGTCCGGGTGGCGGCGTCCGTCGCCGCGACGGCGGCCGGGGCGCAGCGGGGCTCGGTCGTGAACTAGCCTGCGGGCGTGCCCGAGGGTCATACCGTCCACCGCATCGCCCATCGCTTCACGCGCGACCTCGTCGGCCGGCAGGTGGCGGTGTCGTCGCCGCAGGGCCGGTTCGCGGCGGGTGCGCGGCGGCTCGACGGGCAGCAGCTCGTGCGGGCGTCGGCCGTCGGCAAGCAGCTGTTCTGCACGTTCGGGTCGGGCGACGTGCTGCGGGTGCACCTCGGGCTGTACGGGGCGTGGGACTTCTACGGCACGGTCTCGGCGGTCGGTGACGCCGACACGTCGGGGAGCATGGGCGCCCCGCGCCTGCGCCGCGCGGTCCGGATGGGCGAGGACGAGCGCGAGCAGCCGTCCGCCGAGGGCGGCCTGCTCGCGCACTTCCCGCCGGACCCGGTGGGGCAGGTGCGCGTGCGGCTGGCGACCACGGAGACGGTCGCCGACCTGCGCGGCCCGTCGGCGTGCGAGGTGCTGGACCCCGACGCGGCGCTCGCCGCCGTCGAGCGGCTCGGTCCCGACCCCGCGACCGCGACGGACCTGGCGGCCGCGGGCGAGGTCGTCGTCGACCGCCTCACGTCCCGGTCCGTCGCCGTCGGGCAGCTCCTCATGGACCAGTCGGTCGTCGCCGGGATCGGCAACATCTACCGCGCCGAGCTGCTGTTCCGCGCCCGGCTCGACCCGCACACGCCCGGCCGTCAGGTGCCTCGCGACACCGCACGGGCGCTGTGGGAGGACTGGGCGGTGCTCCTCGAGGACGGCATCCGCACCGGCGTGATGCTCACGCGGGAGGACCTGGACGACGAGGGCCGCGTCGCCGCGGTGGTCGACCCGACGCTGCGGCACTGGGTGTACGGGCGGGGCGGCGAGCCGTGCCGCGTGTGCGGGACGCCCGTGGTCGTCGAGGAGATGGCCGCCCGCAAGCTGTACCTCTGCCCCGTGTGCCAGCGGTAGGGATCAGCCGTCGAGCCCCAGCAGGGCCCGCCACGCGCGGTGGTGCTCGACGGTGACGCCCTCGTACCCGGGCAGCCCCGCGAACGCGTGCTCCACCTCGGCGGTCTCCTGCTCCATGACGTCGGGACTCTCGTCGTAGAACGTGAACTGCGGCCCGCCGGCGACCTCGGGGGTGTCCGTCTCGACGCCGACCGTGAACGGCCGCCCCGCCGCCGACGCCGCGACGACCGCGGGTCCCGCCAGCGCGATGATCCCGTCCGGCCCGTGCGCGTGGTCGGCGAACGCGACGACCGCGACCCGGTCCACCCGGGACAGCACCTCGTCGAGCAGGGTCCGTCCCGGGGTGTCGACCGGCTCGTGCGCGAGCCACCACGGCGCGTCGACGCCGAGCGCGACGCCCGGCGGCAGGGCCGCCCGCACCTTGCGGAGCAGCGTGAGCCACCGGCGCACCACCTGGGCCCGGTACGTCGTCCAGGACGGCGTGGTCCACGGCTCGACGTCGAGCTGCACGAGGTCGCTCGGCGCCACGCGCAGCGCCGTCTGCGCCCACTGGATCGCGAGCGCGGGGTTGGTGAGCCAGCCGGGGTCGCCGCCGAGCGGGCCGACGCCCGCTCCGGTGGCGGCGACCGCCCGGGACGCCTCACCGAACCACGCGCCCACGGGACCCTCGTCGGCCGCCCACGGGGCGCCGAGGAACACCCGTCGCAGGCCCCGGTCGACGCAGAAGGCCGCTAGCGCGGACGGCTCGGCAGGGGCGTACCCACGACCGCGCGCGTCGACCTCGGGGGGCACCGGGTTGTCCCAGGCCCACATCGACGTCAGGGCGCTCGTCATGCCGGTCGTGCGAACACCCGCTCGCCCACCGGGACCGGTGCGGCGACCGTGTTCGCGCGGGTCGCGAGCGGGCAGCTCCACGACGGGTCGTAGGCGCAGGACGGGTTGAACGCGAAGTTGAGGTCGACGACCAGCATCCCGTGGGACGTCCCCAGGTCGGCGCCCTTGATGGTGTCGAGCACGTACCGCCCCCCGCCGAACGTGCCGCCCTCCTGGCCGGCGAGCCCGTCGCGCACCGGCAGGAACAGGCCGCCCGCGTACCCGTGCAGGGCCCACACGGCGAGCGGGCCGAGGTCGCCGGGCTCGATCGTGCCGATGCGCTCGTAGGAGATCAGCCCGTCGGTCTCGGTGCTGATCTCGAGACGTTGCGGCTCGGACGGCCGCACCTCGACCTCGAACCGGTAGGCGGGGTCGTAGGGGGCGACGTCCAGCCCGGCGAAGAACGCGCGCGTCGCGGCGTCGAGCGGTGACGCGGGGTGCTCGGCGAACAGCTCGTCGCGCCGCTGCACCCACACGGCGTGCGCCTGCGTCGGGTCGTCGGCCGCGAGGTGCCGCACGTCCGCGTACGCCTCCGCGACACGCCGTCGCCAGTCGGCGATCGCCAGGGCGTCGGCGGCGGGCCCGGGCAGTGTGCGAGGTCGGTGCGGCACAGAGCCACCGTGCCATGACCGCCGCGCCACGTCTCGTCGGGCCGTCGGGCAGCCGGTGGTCCGACCTCGTCGGAGGCGTCAGCGAGGCGCGCGCCGCTGCAGCGCCCGTACCTCGCGCACCGCGACGAGGGCGGCGACGAGCCCGACGACGAGCGCCCACGTCCGTCCGCGCAGCGCGGCGCCCACGCACACGAGCACGACGAGCACGCACAGGAGCACGGTGAGCAGGCTCGCCCACCGGATCCGGGGTCGGGACGTCGGCACGCTGCATCGTCGCCCGCCGGACGGCGCCGGAGCCACCCCGACGCGCGTGCGAGGGTGGGCGGCATGGATCTGCGCATCTTCACCGAGCCCCAGCAGGGGGCCACGTACGACGACCTGCTCACCGTGGCGAAGGCCACCGAGGACCTGGGCTTCGACGCCTTCTTCCGGTCCGACCACTACCTCGCGATGGGCGGCGACGGCCTGCCCGGCCCGACCGACGCGTGGACGACGCTCGCCGGCCTGGCGCGCGAGACCAGCCGGATCCGGCTGGGCACCCTCGTGTCGTCGGCGACGTTCCGGCACCCGGGCGTCCTGGCGGTGCAGGTGGCGCAGGTCGACCAGATGTCGGGCGGCCGGGTGGAGCTCGGGCTCGGCACGGGGTGGTTCGCCCGGGAGCACGAGGCCTACGGCATCCCGTTCCCCGAGAAGCGGTTCGGGCTGCTCGAGGAGCAGCTCGAGGTCGTCACGGGCCTGTGGGGCACGCCCGTCGGCGAGACGTTCAGCCACGACGGCGACCACTACACGCTCGTCGACTCCCCGGCGCTGCCCAAGCCCGTGCAGCAGTCGCCGCTCGACCCGACGAGGGCCGGCGTGCCCGTCGTCGTGGGCGGCTCGGGCCCGCGCCGGACGCCGGCGCTCGCGGCCCGCTACGCCGCCGAGTTCAACCTGGCGTTCCCGGCGTTCGACGAGATCGAGGACAAGCTCGCCAACGTCCGTCGCGCGTGCGAGGAGGCCGGTCGCGCGCCCGAGTCCCTCACGATGTCGGCCGCGCTGGTGCTGTGCGTGGGCCGCGACGACGCCGAGGTGGACCGCCGCGCGCACGCCATCGGCCGGGACCCGCAGGAGATCCGGGGGCAGGGGGGCGCCGGTTCGGTGGCGCAGGCCGTCGACCGGCTGGGGGAGCTCGCCGCCCAGGGGGTGTCCCGCGTCTACCTGCAGGTTCTCGATCTGGCCGATCTGGACCACCTCGATCTCGTGGCCGGTCAGGTCGCTCCCCAGATCAGGTAAAACGCCCATATCGCGAGATGGACGGGCGTTGAGTTCGAGACCGGATCGTCTCGGTGGGAGCGGTCCCGCAGGCCGCTCCCACCTGCGACGACATGTGTTTCACCCGGGACCTTCGTCCCCGGTGTGACCCGGCGCACTACGCCTTCGCCTCGACAGCCCCCCGTACCCCCCACGTAGGTTCGAGTCATCCACAAGGGGCGGCGACGCCTGCCGAGGACACCGGATCCACCAGGGATCCACCGTCCTCGCAAGCCGCCGCCCTTCGTGCGCCCGGCGCCAACGTCGCCGTCGCATCGGTCAGGTGGGCCCACCCGGGCCGGCCCGGCCGTCCGACAGGACGACCGAAGGGGGCTGGACGTGGCAACCACGTTCGACAGGCTCATCATGGAGCCGCGAAGAACCGAGCAAGTCAAGATCAAGTCGACCGGGATGCACGAGAACGAGTCGTCGCAGAGCCCGTCGCTCATGCTGCTGGTCCTGCTGGCCTGCGCAGGCGTGATCATCTACGCGGTGTTCCTGCTCAACCCGGCCAACCGGGGCGACTGGCTGCCGTACACGCTCGTCATGATCGCCGAGCTGGTGCTCGTGACCCACGCGCTGCTGGCGATGTGGACCGTGCTCTCCAGCGGCCACAACCCGCGCGGCTTCGTGTTCCACCACGCGCAGGACCGCCTGTACGACATCGGCGAGATCATCCGCGACGAGACCGAGAAGACGCCGTCCGAGTGGCGGATGCACCTGCAGGAGTGGCCGATCACCGTCGACGTCTTCATCACGACGTACGGCGAGGCCATCGACAGCATCCGCAGCACCGTGACCGCCGCCGTCGCCATGCAGGGCAAGCACGACACCTGGGTGCTCGACGACGGCCGGTCCGACGAGGTCCGCGACCTCGCGGCCGAGCTCGGCGCCCGCTACGTCCGCCGGCTGTCGAGCAACGGCGCCAAGGCGGGCAACATCAACCACGCGCTGTCGATCGCGAAGGGCGACTTCTTCGTCATCTTCGACGCCGACTTCGTGCCGAAGCCGAACTTCCTCCACGAGACCGTGCCGTTCTTCGCCGGCGAGGACGTCGCCTTCGTCCAGACGCCGCAGGTGTACGGCAACCTGCACTCGGTCATCTCCAAGGGCGCCGGGTACATGCAGTCGGTGTTCTACAAGTTCATCCAGCCGGGCCGTAACCGGTTCAACGCGGCGTTCTCCGTGGGCACCAACGTCATCTACCGGCGTGCGGCCGCGGACTCGATCGGCGGCATCTACTCCGACTCGAAGTCGGAGGACGTGTGGACGTCGCTCATGCTGCACGAGCAGGGCTGGCGGACCGTGTACATCCCGACCGAGCTCGCCGTGGGGGACACCCCGGAGACGGTCGAGGCGTACACCAAGCAGCAGCTGCGCTGGGCCACCGGTGGGTTCGAGATCATGCTCACCCACAACCCGCTGTCCCGGAAGCGCAAGCTCACGATGGACCAGCGGCTGCAGTACACCGTGACGGCGACGCACTACCTCACGGGCATCGCGCCCCTGCTGCTGATCCTGGTGCCGCCGCTGCAGATCTACTTCAACCTCACGCCGATGAACCTCACGATCACGCCGCTCCAGTGGGCCCTGTACTACTCGGGCTTCTACGTGATGCAGATCCTCGTGGCGTTCTACACCCTCGGCTCGTTCCGGTGGCAGGTGCTGCTGCTCGCGGCGGTGTCGTTCCCGATCTACACCAGGGCACTGATCAACGCCATCTTCAAGAAGGACCAGAAGTGGCACGTGACCGGCCAGAAGGGCGCCTACCGGTCGCCGTTCGCCTTCATGATGCCGCAGGTCCTGTTCTTCCAGTTCCTGCTGATCACGACCGTGGTCGGGCTGTGGAAGGACATGGGGAACGGCTACGCCAGCCTCGCCGTCGCCTGGAACGCGACCAACACCGTCATCCTCGGGAGCTTCGTCCTGACCGCCTGGCGGGAGGGCCGCAAGGCCCGTGCCACCGCCAAGGCCGAGCGCGCACCGCGCCCTGACGTCGTCCCCGAGCTCCAGACCGCTCTGACCGGAGGTGCCGCATGACCTGGGCCAGCAGATTCCGACTGATCGTGGGCACGTTGCTCGTGCTCGTCCTCGCCGCACTGGCGACCTACAAGCTGAACGAGACCAAGGGGGTCGCGGCCAGCGACTCCGCGCAGATCCTCGCCAAGGAGTACACCGTCGGCACGCCGTACGCCGGCCTCGTGGTCGACCAGATGGTCGACGTGGGCGACGCGGTGGTCACGGGCCAGCCGCTGTTCGTCCTCGACTCCGCCACCCTGCAGTACGACGTGAAGAACGGGTTCGCCAAGCCGGCGACCGAGGCCACGCAGATCGACGACCAGGGCCGCCTCGTGGTCCTCGCGACCGGTGACGGCACCGTCACCAAGATCGGCTCCGAGCGGGGCACGTTCGTGCAGTCGGCCACCGAGCTCGCCACGGTGCAGAAGGCGAACACGCTGTACGTCCAGGCCGAGTACACGCTCACGGCGAAGGAGTACGCCCGGGTGGCGGACGACGCCCCGGTGACGGTCGTGCTGCCCAACCAGCGCTCGATCGTGGCGCACGTCGACAAGGTGAAGGTCGAGACGGTCGCCGGTGAGGCGCAGGCCGTGATGACGCTGACCGGCGACGCCCTGACGGACGGGGCCCAGAACGGGCTCGTCTCCGCGGGTACGCCGGTGACGGCCGAGCTGCACCTGCAGAACGACGGAGTGGTGACGCGCACGGCGGCCTCCGTGAAGACTTTCGTCGGAGGGATCTTCGGATGACGGCACGAGTGACAGAGCCCACGACCGAGGTGCGTCCCCCGCCCACGAACCGGCGGCGGTGGTTCGTCGCCGGGACGGCAGCGGTGCTCGCGGTGGTCGTCGGCGGGGTCGTCGTGCTCTGGGCCCCCTGGGCCTCGGGCGGCGGCGCCACCGACGGCAGCGGGACCGGCACCGGTTCCGGCTCCGCCCCCGCGGGGGACGTGGCCGGACCGCAGGACGCCACGGCGCCGAAGGTCGACAGCGCCGCGCTCGTCGCGGCCGTGCCGGCCGAGCAGGTCGCCAAGATCGACCCGGTCCGCCTGGCCGACGGGGTCGTCCCGCCCACCAACCGCTGGTACAGCGGGCTGGTGTTCGGCGACGAGCCGCAGCCGGTGTTCGCCGAGCCGCTCTCCTTCGGCCTCACGGAGCAGGGCTTCACGCTCGGTCTCCCGACGCCGGTGGTCAGCGAGAAGGCGATCGTCGCGCCGCACGTGCCCGCCGTGACCGTGGACGCCGGGGCCGCCTCGGCCCAGATCAGCGCAGCGGACCCGGTGAGCGTGACCGTCGACCTGCTCGACGCGTCGGGCGCCGTGCTCGGGCACGTGGTGGTCGCGGAGGGCTCGCCCTTCGTGAGCTTCACTGCCGAGCAGGACGTGACGCTCTCGTCCGCCGTGACGGGCGGCGAGTTCGCCGCCTCGTCCGACGGCGCGGCCACGGCCGACGCCGGGACCTCCGAGTGGGGCCTCGTCGGCGGGAGCACCGACGGCGGGTCCACCACGCTCGGCAAGGGCGAGTCGGCCAGCTGGTACGCGCTGCCCCCGAAGGCGTCCGCCGCGGCGAAGAAGGCCCTCGCCACGGCGGCGGCCGACCCGGTCACCGGCGTCGACACCACCTACGGGGTGGGTGACGGCGTCGCCCGCACCACGCTGACCTACAAGACGGCCGGCGGCTCGCCGACGGCGTACGTGACCATGCCGCACCACCGCACCGGCGACCAGCCGACGCGGGAGGACTGCGACCTGGGGGCGTACCCGAGCGTCTACGGCGAGCTGGAGCTCTGCGCCGGGTCCCACCTGACGTCGTTCGCGCCGGCCCTGCCGGCGACGGGCGAGCTCGACCTCGAGGGCATCACGGCCGACCAGAAGACGGCGATCGTCGACGCCCTGAAGGCCGACGTCGCGGCGACCCCCGCGTTCCCGTCCGACACCTACTTCGGCGGCAAGGCGCTCAACCGCGCGGCGTCGCTCGTGGTGCTCGGCGAGCAGCTCGGGGAGGCCGACGTGGTCGCGGACCTGCGCACGACGACGGTCGACGCCCTCGTGGAGTGGGCGGAGCCGGACGGGTGCACCCAGCGCGACGCCCGCTGCTTCGTGTACGACGAGACGGCCCGCTCGGCCATCGGGCTCACGCCGTCCTTCGGGTCGGACGAGCTCAACGACCACCACTTCCACTACGGCTACATCCTGGCCGCCGCCGGCCTGCTCGCGCAGGACGACCCGGCGCTGGCCAAGAAGCTCGCCCCGGTGATGAACCTGCTCGGCCAGGACATCGCCGCCGCGAAGGCCTCGGCCGAGCTGCCGCAGCTGCGGTCCTTCGACCCGTACACGGGCCACTCGTGGGCGTCGGGCACGTCCCCGTTCGCCGACGGGAACAACCAGGAGTCGTCGTCCGAGGCCGTCAACGCCTGGAACGGCCTGGGCCTGTGGGCGCAGGCGTCCGGGCAGGACGCCCTCGGCACGGAGGCCACGTGGCTCGCGTCGACCGAGGCCTCGACGGCTCGCACCTACTGGACGGACCCCGACCTCGAGGAGTTCGACGGGTTCGACCACACGATGGTGTCGCTCAACTGGGGCGGCAAGCGGGACTACGCCACGTGGTTCAGCCCCGACCCGAACGCCATCCTCGCCATCCAGCTCATCCCGATGGGCCCGGTGCAGACGTACCTGGCCGCCGGGGTGGACCCGGACCAGATCCGGGCGTCCGTCAAGGAGGCGACGCCGCAGGGCTACGGCGTGCAGTTCGGCGACTACCTGCTGATGTACGAGGCGCTCGCCGGCGCGGACGACGCGGCGACGGCCTGGAAGGAGGCGACGGGTCTGCCCGACACGTCGATCGACGACGGGAGCTCGCGGTCCGCAATGCTCGCGTTCATCGCCTCGGCCCAGGCGCACCCGACCGCCGGTCGCTGACCAGCAGCACCGACCGGCCGCACGAAGCGACGCCCGCTCCCACCGCCCCCGGGAGCGGGCGTCGTCGTGCCCGGACGTGGCCGCCGCGGCCCTAGGGCGCGACGGGCTCCTCGATCTCGGCGGCCGGCTCGGGCAGGTCGGCGGCGGCGTGCGCGGGCGGTCGCAGCAGGGCCCGCACGGTCATCACGGCGAGCACGACGAGGGCCACGTTGCGGGCGGCGAGCACGAGCGTGACGCCGGGACCTGCGCGCAGGACCTCGTCGTACCCCCACGGGAACACGATCTGCGTCGCGGCGGCGACCCCGGCCACCCACCACGCCGTCGACCGCCAGCCGGGCAGCCGCAGCGCCAGCGCGACGGCCACCGGCGGCGCCAGCCAGCCCATGTACTGCGGCGAGCCGACCTTGTTGAGCACGAGCATCGTGAGCGTGAGCAGCAGGGCGCCGCGCACGACGAGCTCGCGCTGCGCGACGGGGTCCGCCCAGAACCCCTCGCCGAACGACCGCCGGCGCCACCACAGGAGTGCCGCGACAGCGACCAGGCCGAACGGGAACAGCGTGCCGAGCACGTCGGCCGCCACGACCGTGCCGGGGCCGCGGATCTCCCACGTGACGATCGGCTCGTTGAGGTACCGCACCACGTCGCCGGACCACAGCCCCGCCACGAGCCACGGGGTGGCGCCGGGCGACTCGATCTGCAGCCCGCGCTCGCCCTGCTCCATGAGGAACGACGCGACGTGCGTGATCCCCCCGCCCGCGGCCACCGCCGCGACGACCCCGAGCGAGACGAGCGCCGCCGGGACCACCACGTCCCGCCAGGGCCGGCGCACGGCCACGACGACGGCGATCAGCAGCGCACCGGGCGCGACCTTGACCCAGGCGGCCGCCGTCAGGAGGGCCGACGACACCTTCGGGTGCCGCAGCGTCACCGCGAGCGCCGCGACCACGACGGGGGCGACGACGGCGTCGAGCCGGCCCATCGCGATCGGCCCGAGCAGCAGCAGGAACCCGATCCACCACCACGCGCCCGCCAGGGTCCGCGGCTCGTGGGGGAGGGGTCCCTCGGCGCGCGAGCCGACCGAGCGGGCGATGCGGGGCGCGTGCAGCAGCACCCCCAGCGCGGCCGCGTCGAGCGCGGTCACCATCACCGACCACGCGACCATGTAGCCGGAGCCCTCGCCGATGCCCCCGACGGCCGCGGCGAGCATCGGGACGACCGCCCCGGCGGGGTACACCCAGGAGCCGGACAGCACGGGCCACTGGCCGTCGTGCACGCCGAGGTACATCCAGTAGCGGTACAGCTCGAGGTCCCAGAACGCGCGCTGCGGGATCAGCACCACGCCGAGGTACATCAGCCAGCCGTGCACGAGGAGGAAGGCCACCCACACGGCGGCGAGCGAGCGCGACAGTCGGCGGAGCAGGGGGTGCCTCCCGGCGGGAAGGGCCGCCGAGCCGACGCGGCGGGCAGCGGAGACGTCAGGGTAGCCCGCGCACCTGTGTCCCGGCGGCCCCGTCCCGGTCGAGAAGCCGGCCGAGCGGCCGGTCGCTCGACCGGTCGGGGCCGCCGGCCGGACCCGTGGTCGTCAGGTCACCTGGCCGCCGGCGACCGGGGGGTACGTGGTGGGGCGCAGGCTCCCCGTGTCGTCCTCGTCGCCGAGCTCCGGGGCGAGGTCGCCCTCGGGGGGTGGCGGCGGGGCCGTCGGGGCGGTCGCCGTGACTGGGTCGGGCGCACCGCCCGGGACCACCTCGTGCGGGGGCGGTCGCAGCTGGTCGTCGGTCACGATCGGTCCTCCTCGTGCTCGGTCGCGCGGCGCCGCGGGGTCCGGCGGTGCCGTCAGGGACACCGTGGCACGTCGGCACCGCACCCGCCCGACGAGGGCGGCGTGCGTCCCCGGAGGGGGTCCCACGAGGCCATAGCCTGCGGGTCGGCGGCCGACGTGCCGCCGCGCCGCCGGGCCGGGTCAGCCGTGCCCCTGCGTGCGTCGGAGCGTGGGCCGGTCGCCGGTCCGGAGGGAGGACCGCATGGAGCTGCTCGCGTGGAGGCTGCACGGGAACGGCCGGCACGTCCCGCCCGGTGAGGTCGTCGCGCCCGACGAGCGGCTCACCTGGCCCCGGACCGTCGGGATCGGCCTGCAGCACGTCGTCGCGATGTTCGGCGCCACGTTCGCCGTGCCCCTCATCACCGGGTTCTCCCCGCAGACCACCCTGTTCTTCTCGGCCGTCGGCACGCTCGGCTTCCTCGTCCTGACCCGGAACCGGCTGCCCAGCTACCTCGGGTCGAGCTTCGCGTTCATCGCACCGATCCTGGCGGCGACCGCGTCCGACGGCCAGGCCGTCGCGATCGGCGGCATCCTCGTCACCGGCGTGGTGCTCGCGGCGGTGGGCCTCGTCGTCCACCTCGTCGGAGCGCACTGGATCGAGGTCGTGATGCCGCCCGTGGTCACCGGCACGATCGTCGCGCTCATCGGCTTCAACCTCGCGCCCGTCGCCTGGCAGTACACCCAGCAGGCGCCCCTGACGGCGATCGTCACGCTCACCGCGATCGTGCTGACCACCGTGCTGTTCCGCGGCATCCTCGGCCGGCTCGCCATCCTCGTCGGCGTGGTCGTCGGGTACGTCGCCGCGCTGCTCCAGGGCCAGGTGGACTTCTCGCAGTTCGACCGGGCGCCGCTCGTCGGGCTGCCGGAGTTCGTCGGGCCGGCGTTCGACGCCTCCGTCCTCGGGCTGTTCGTGCCCGTCGTCCTCGTGCTCGTCGCGGAGAACGTCGGCCACGTGAAGTCGGTCGCCGCCATGACGGGCCACGACCTCGACCCGCTCACCGGCCGGGCGCTGCTCGCCGACGGCCTCGCCACGACCCTCGCAGGGCTCGGCGGCGGGTCCGGCACCACCACGTACGCCGAGAACATCGGCGTCATGGCCGCCACGCGCGTCTACTCGACCGCCGCGTACTGGGTGGCCGGCGCCGCGGCGCTCCTGCTGTCGATGTCGCCGAAGTTCGGCCAGCTCATCCAGACCGTCCCCGCGGGCGTCCTCGGCGGCGCCACCACGATGCTCTACGGGATGATCGGGCTGCTCGGCGCCCGCATCTGGATCCAGGCGAAGGTCGACTTCGGCAACCCCGTGAACCTCGTGCCCGCCGCCATCGCGCTCGTCGTCGGCATCGCGAACTACACCTGGGTCGTCGGCGACCTGGAGTTCGCCGGGATCGCGCTCGGCACGGCGACCGCGATCGTCGTCTTCCACGTCATGCGGGTCCTCGCCCGGTGGCGCGGCACCGACGGCGAGCCCGCGTCGCCGACGTCCGTCGAGCCGGTGGACGACCAGCCCGTCCGGTGAGCGGCGCCCGGCCGTTCGTCGAGCCGGCCGCCCTCGCGGGTGGTCAGCCCGCGGGTGCGGCGGTGGGCGTGATCTGTGCGGCGGGCGTCGCCTCGCTGAGCGGGGTGCAGCCCGCGGGCGCGACGAACGGCGCCCCCGGGTCGAGGACCACGGCCTCGGCCGGCTTGAGCGCCCCGTACTCCTTGCCGAGCGCGAGGTCCACGCTCGGGTCGGCCGCGTCCTTCGCGACGAGCAGCAGCGTCGCGCCCTCGATGTGCGCCGCGAGCGTGTAGGCCTGCGCGACGCCGCCCGGGCCGAACGAGATCTGGGCGACGCCCGAGTACGGGTTCCCGTTCTGCGTGGTGCCGATGTGGAACCCGCGCTCGGTGAGCGCCTCGGCGGTGGCCGCCGCGAGGCGCACCCGGCTGGTCGCGTTGTACACGTTGACGGTGACCTGGTCGTACGGGACGGGGAGCGCGCCCTCCGGCGGGCACGGGCCGACGGCGTTCGTCACCGTGGGGCTCGCCGGGGCCGTGCTGAAGCCGCGGCCCACGACGGGCAGGTCGAGGTTGCCGGTGTACACCGCGGCGGCCCCGAGACCGGCCACCGCGAGGCCCGCCAGCAGCACCCCGAAGATCACGGCCTGCCGCTCGTGCATGTGCCGGCGGCGCAGCGTCCGCCCGCGGTCGAGGTCGCTCACTCGATCACCAGGACGCGCGCGTGCAGGACGGGCCGCTGCTGCAGGGCCGCCCGGACGGCACGGTGGAGGCCGTCCTCGAGGTACATGACGCCCTTGTACTGCACCACGTGCGCGAAGAGGTCGCCGTAGAACGTCGAGTCCTCGGCGAGCAGCGCCGTCAGGTCCAGGGTGCGCTTGGTCGTCACGAGCTCGTCGAGACGCACCACCCGGGGAGCGACCTCGGCCCACTGCTTGGGGGTCTCGAGCCCGTGGTCCGGGTAGGGCCTGCCCTCGCCCACCGCCTTGAAGATCACGGAGGGAGTCTAGGGGGACGTCCACCCGTCGGTCGGCCCGCTCCAGGGTGAGCCGCCCGACGGATGGACCGGGTTCACCCGCCGAGACCCTTCTGGGCCGCCCCGAGGGCGACGTCGTGAGCCTTCTCCAGGGCGTCCGCCGCAGCGGTCTGCTCCCAGGCGGACTGCGACGCCTCGACGAACAGCGCCAGACCCAGGTTGTACTCGGCGAGCCACTCGGGGCTCGGGTCGCGCGGCCAGGGACCCCAGCCGCCCGGCGGCCGCGGCGGCGTCGGGCACCAGTCGTCGAGGTCCACGTCGAACGCGATCCGCAGCTGGGTGGCCGTGCGGGCGAGCCGGAACAGGTCCTGACCCGCCTGGAACCCGACCGCGAGCGGCGGCAGCGGCTGCGGGTTGAGCTCGGCCGCCGCGTGGGCAGCGTGCGCCGCATGGGCCTGCACGGCGACCTGGAGGCCGCCGACGTGCCCGTACGGGCCGTGCGGGTTGCCCAGGATGTCGAAGATCTCCGGGTGGATGCGGCCGATCAGGTAGATCGCCGCCTTGGTCAACGCCATCGTCGCCCTCCTCGTTCACGGACAGCCCGCGCAGGAGCCCGGGCCGGGGGCGCCGACCGGCACCCGTCGAGGAGGAGGCCCGCCCGGACGGCCCAGATACGGCGCGGCAGACCGACGGCGCGCACCGGCCCGACGAGCGCGGCGGCGGACCGGACCGGCACGTGGCGGCGACGTATCCCGGCAGGGGTGCGTCGGCTCCTTCAGGGCAGGCCGGCCGCAGGGGCGACCGGGGAGCGGCCGAAGGGGGCTGTCCGATGCAGGGGCTGGGGGTGCGGCTGCTCGCGGCCGCCGGTGCGGCGGTGCTGGTCGGCGCCGTCACGGGCGTCGTGGCCCGGGCACTCATGCGCGTCCTGGCCGTCGCGCTCGGTGAGCCGCCGGCGTTCAGCCTGCTCGCGACCCTGTTCGTCGTGCTGTTCTTCGTCGTCGGCATGGGACCCGCCGCTGTCGGCGGGGCGCTCGGCCGGTGGACGTCGCGCGTCGTCGGGGCGACGGCCTCGGTCCTGCTGCTGGGCTGGTCGGCGACCGTCACCGCCGTCGCCGAGGGCGTCGGTGGCCTGGACGGGCGGCCGACGGGCTCGGTGGTGCTGGCGCTCGCGACGCTCGCCGCGTTCGGGGCGGCGGTCGTCGGCGGTGCGGTGCTCACGATGCGCGTCGCCGCCCGGTTCGCGCCGGAGCACGAGCCGCACCTGGCGCCCGCGCGCCGGTGACCGCGGGCGCGACGGGGTCGTCAGACGCGGTACGCGGCGGTGACCGGGCAGGCGAACAGGTCGCGGTCGGGCCGGCCGACGCTGTTGAGGTGCCGGACGATGATCGCGTACGACTTGGGCAGCGACACGGACGCGTAGGGGATGTTGTGCGCGGCGCAGTACGCCTTGACCATGGGCTGCGCGCGACGCAGGCTCGGGCGCGGCATCGACGGGAACAGGTGGTGCTCGACCTGGTGGTTGAGCCCGCCCATGAGCACGTCGACCCAGCGGCCGCCGCCGATGTTCCGGCTGGTGAGGACCTGGCGACGCAGGAAGTCGATCCGCGCGTCCTTCGGGATCAGCGGCATGCCCTTGTGGTTCGGCGCGAACGAGGCGCCCATGTAGAAGCCGAAGAGCGCGAGCTGCACGGCGAGGAACACCGCGGCCTTGAGCGGGGACATGACGAGCAGCACGAGGCCGAGACCGCCGAGCAGGCGCACGGTGAGCATCGAGATCTCGACGCCCCGGCGCTCCATCGGCTCGCGCGACGCCACGCGGCGGATCGCCGCGACGTGCAGCGCGAGGCCCTCGAGGAACAGCAGCGGGAAGAAGAACCAGCCCTGCTTGCTGAGGAACCACCGGGACAGCGGGCTGCGGTGCCGCGCGATGTCGTCCGGCGTGAAGGCGATGACCTCGAGGTCGATGTCCGGGTCGGCGCCGACCTGGTTCGGCTTGGCGTGGTGCCGCGTGTGCTTGTGCTGCCACCAGCCGTAGCTGAGCCCGACGAACAGGTTGGCGAGCACCAGGCTCGTCCACGTGTTGGCCCTGCCGTTCGTGAAGATCTGGCGGTGCGCGGCGTCGTGCCCGAGGAACGCGACCTGCGTGAAGATGACGGCCGCGGCCACGGCGATGGCCACCTGCCACCAGGAGTCGCCGACGAGGACGATGCCGGCCACGAGGGCGCCGATCGCGAGGACGGCGGCGGTGATCCGGGCGGTGTAGTGGCCGGGCCGGCGGCGCATGAGGCCCGCCGCCTGGACCGAGCGGGTGAGCTCGGTGAAGTCGCTGACCGCGCGGTCGCGAGGTCGCATCGGTGCTTCGACCGTGGTGTCGATCGTCATGTCGGTCCGTCCTGTCGTCCCTGGTGAGGGCTCTGGGGGAGTGGACTTCGCGACGTGCACGGCCTCGTCGTCCGGTGAATACGACGAGACCCCGGCCGCGCGGGCCGGGGTCTCGTACGGATGCTCAGTGGTGAGCGTGGATCACAGAGGCGTGATGTTCGAGGCCTGCGGGCCCTTGGGGCCCTGCGTGACGTCGAACTGGACCTTCTGGTTCTCCTCGAGCGTGCGGTAGCCGCTCGTCGAAATGGCCGAGTAGTGCGCGAAGACGTCGGGGCCGCCGTCCTCGGGGGCGATGAAGCCGAAGCCCTTCTCGGCGTTGAACCACTTCACGGTGCCAACAGGCATGATGCTCTCTTCTCTCAGGATGCGTACTGACAACCCCGTCTGACCGGGACCGGTGATCACGGTGGTCGTCGTCCGTCCAACGAGGAAACCTCGAGAACGTCGTGCCGGGTCTCCCGCGGCGGTCATGACAAGCGATGCACAGCGACTACAGGGACCACCGTACGGCACGGATACCCCAGATGGGAAAGATCCTGCGCGAATCTGCTGCTCGACGCCGGGTCCCGCACGCTGGGATAGCGATTTCCGTCGCATGGCGGCGCTCCCACCGACGGAATCGGTCGAACTTGTCGGTGACGGTGTCATCCGGACGTTTCACCCGCTAGGTTCGTCGGTGGTCGGGGCAACGGCGCCTCGGCCGCTTCTCGTCCGGCGTGCAACCACCGGCGGGTAGCCCTGGCGATTTGAAAGGATTCAACGATGAGTCGTCCCCACCTCGGTGGTCGTCTGGCTGCCGTCGGCGGAGTCGCAGCCCTCGTCGGGTGCCTGGCGGTCCCGGCCGCGAGCGCGGCACCACCCGGCCCGCTCGGTGCGGGAGCCGGAGGCACCGGCACCGGGACGAGCGGCCTGACGATGGAGCGGCTCGACCGCGGTCTGGTCGCCGCCACCACGAGCGAGGGCGTGTTCCTGTCCTGGCGACTGCTCGCCCCGGAGGTCACCGGCGCGACGGCGACGGGGCTGACCGGCCCGGCGTTCGCCGTCTACCGGGACGGCGCCAAGGTCGCGACGGTCACGGACTCGACGAACTACCTCGACACGGCCGGGACCCCGACGTCGCGCTACCAGGTGGCCGCGGTCGTCGGCGGCGCGGAGGTCGACGGCGCCGAGGCGACGCCCTGGGCCCAGCCGAGCGTCGACCTGCCCCTGCACAAGCCGGCCGACGGGGTCACGCCCGTCGGGGAGGCGTACACGTACTCGGCGAACGACATGTCGGTCGGGGACGTGGACGGCGACGGGCAGTACGAGTACGTCGTCAAGTGGGACCCGTCGAACTCGAAGGACGTCAGCCAGGTCGGCTACACCGGCAACGTCTACGTCGACGCGTACGAGCTCGACGGCACGCAGCTGTGGCGCATCGACCTCGGCGTGAACATCCGGGCCGGGGCGCACTACACGCAGCTCCCGGTCTACGACTTCGACGGCGACGGCAAGGCCGAGCTGATGATGAAGACGGCGCCCGGCTCGAAGATCACCACGTACCGGGCCGACGGCAGTGTGAGGTCCGAGAAGTACGTGACCATCCCGAAGGACGACCGCAAGGCAGGGGTCACCGACACGGTCGACTACCGGCTGAGCAGGTCCGGGTACTACGAGCACCTCGTGACGATGTTCAAAGGCTGGTCGACCCATCCGGAGGTCGTCGCGGGGCACTGGCCGGCGACCCTCGAGCAGGCGTTCGGCATCGTGCCGCAGTACGCCTACCCGCTGTCGGACGCGGACGCCCGGTCGCTCGTCGACTACTTCATGGACGTCTACGCGCCCGCCCGCTCCACGCGCAACGTGCTGCGGAACTTCGAGGGCTTCATCGTCGACGGCCCCGAGTACCTCACGGTGTTCGCGGGCGACACGGGCAAGGAGCTCCAGACGGTCGACTACAAGCCCGGACGTGACGACGACGGGCTGCTGTGGGGCGACTACGCGATGGCCCGCATCGAGCCGGGCAACCGCGTCGACCGGTTCCTGTCCGGGGTCGCGTACCTCGACGGGAGGACGCCGTCGGCGGTCTTCGCCCGCGGGTACTACACGCGCTCGACGGTCGTCGCGTACGACTGGGACGGCCGCGCGCTCAAGGAGCGGTGGTACGTCGACTCCGGCCACGTGCCGATGACGAACCCGTTCAACGACTCCCCGCACGGCCGTGACGGCACGGACCCCGAGTTCGCGACGCTCACCACGCAGGGCTTCCACTCGCTGTCCGCGGCCGACGTGGACGGCGACGGCAGGCAGGAGATCGTCTACGGCTCCGCCACGATCGACGACGACGGGTCGCTCCTGTACTCGTCGTTCGACACACTGCCCGCCGGCAGCGCGGCTCCCGGGCAGTACGTGCGCCTCGGACACGGCGACGCCATGCACGTGACCGACATCGACCCGGACCGTCCCGGCCTGGAGATCTACACGTCCCACGAGGGCGCGACGTTCGCGCCGTACGGCATGGACCTGCGGGACGCCAAGACCGGTCAGGTCGTCTTCGGCAAGTACTCCGGTGCCGACACGGGCCGCTCGATGGTCGGCGACGTGCTGCCGGGCGTGCGCGGGCTGGAGGTCTGGGCGAGCCTGCCCGGCGGGTCCGGGTCGCTCGGCCTGTACTCGGCGAGCGGCGAGTTCACGCCCGGGGCGATCCCCGGCACGAACATGAGCATCAAGTGGCTGCCCGACGGGACCACGCAGATCGTCAACGGCTCCGCCGACCAGGACGTCACGATCGACGACTGGACGCGCGGACGTCAGCTCACGGCGGTCGGCACCCGGTCGAACAACGGCACCAAGGGCAACCCGTCGCTCGTGGCCGACATCTTCGGGGACTGGCGCGAGGAGCTCCTGGTCCGCACCGCCGACTCGTCGGCGATCCGGGTCTTCACGTCCACCGCGGTCAGCCACCGGAACATGTACACGCTCATGCAGGACCCGCAGTACCGGGTCGAGGTGGCACGGCAGCAGACCACGTACAACCAGCCGTCGGACGTGGGCTTCTACCTGGCCTCCGACACCGACTTCACGCAGGTCCCGGTCGCGCACTTCTGGGCGCCCGGCTCGGTCGACGCGCTGCAGGACGCGGTGCAGGCCGCCATCGCGTCGAAGGACGTCCGGGGGCCGGTGGCCGCGGTGCTGCTCGCCGCCGTGAAGGCGGCCGACCTCGCCGCCGACCACGGTGCGGACAAGGTGGCGATCGTCTCCCTGCAGACGTTCGTCAAGGCGCTCACCCCGCCCGGGCGTGCGTCGAGCGTGTCCGGCTCCGCGCGGGCGTCGCTGACGTACCAGGCGAACCAGGTGATCGCCATGCTCCGCTGACGTCCTGGCGGAGCTCGCGCAGCCCCAGTCGGGCCCGTCCCGGCCGGGGCTGCGTCGCGTCACCCGTCAGGGGGATGTGGCGCTCGGGAGCGGCGACCTTCGGGCCGAAGGGAGCGTCGTCTGCCCTACCCTGGCGTGCCGTCGACCTTCCGGCGGCGCTCAGGGCGCGAGGGAGCCAAGGGTGGACGTCATGGAAACGGGTCGGGCCAGATGACGGACGGGCGGGCGTTCGCCCTCGGCTGGGGGGTGTTCGCGGTCGTCTTCGGGCTGTGCTACTTCCGGTTTCGCCACCAGATCTCGCGGGCCCAGGCCTCGCTGCCGCGGCTGATGCGGCGCCAGCAGTCGCCGACGTTGCTGGGCGCGGGCGGGATCTTCTGCGCTGTCGTCGGCGTCGCGGTGTTCGTCGGCGGGCTCACCGGCTACCTGACGTAGCGTCGCGGAAGGTCGGCCGACCGCGTGACGGCGTGACGGCGTGGTGGTCGGCCTGGGCCGTCGCGCTGCTGCCCTAGCGCCGGCCGGCCGTGTCGCCGTGCTGCTCCGAGCGGTGCTCGTCCCACGCGACGATGCGGGCGAGCAGCGGCACGGCGGCCGTGATCGTGTCCTTCTCCTGCGGGTCGAGCGCCTCGGCGATCGCCTGGGTGAGCCAGTCCGTCCGGCGCCGTCGTTCCTGCTCCAGGGCGGCGCGGCCCTCGGCGGTCAGTGCGAGCGGGGACTTGCGCGCGTCCTGCGGGTCGGTGGAGCGCTCGACGAGGCCCTCCTGCTCCAGGATGCGGACCGTGCGAGCCATCGACTGGGGCCGGACGCGCTGCGCGGCCGCCAGCCGGCTGGTGGTGAGGGGGCCTTCGCGCCCGAGCAGACCGAGCACGGCGGTGACGGCCTGGGGCCGGGGGTCCTCGGCCCGGCCGCGCCGGACGAGGCGGCCGAGCTGCAGGCGGAGGTCGGCGGCGAGCAGGGCGTCGTCCATGCGGCGAGCGTAGGGGATTGCACAGCACAACTGCGCAGTCGTGCTTGACATCGGTCCGGCGGCCAATAGACAGTCTTGCTGTCTTTCTCGCCTGCGTCAGGAGAACCCGTGCCCGTCGACACGCTCGACCCCACCGCCGCCCTCGTCCTCGTGGACCTCCAGAAGGGCATCACCGCCCTGCCGACCGTCCACGACACGGGCACGGTCGTCGCCCGCGCCGCCTCGCTGGCCGATGCGGCCCGCCGCGGCGGCCGCCCGGTCGTGCGCGTCCGGGTCCAGTTCTCGCCGGACGGCGGCGACGTGCTGCGTGGCCGCACCGACTCGCCGGGGCCCGCCGTCGCGCCGGCAGCCGACTTCGCCGAGCTCGACCCGCGGGTCCCGGTGGCCGCGGACGACCTGCTCGTCACCAAGCGCGGGTGGGACGCGTTCACCGGCACGGAGCTCGACTCGCGGCTGCGCCGGCGCGGCGTGCGGGCGGTCGTCGTCGCCGGCGTCGCGACGAGCATCGGCGTGGAGTCCACGGCGCGGACGGCGCGCGAGCTCGGGTACGAGGTCGTCGTCGCGCACGACGCCGTGACGGACCTCGTCGCGTCGGCGCACGACAACAGCCTCGAGGTGATCCTGCCGAGGATCGCCCGGCTCGAGTCCACGGACGTGCTCGCGCAGCTGCTCGCCGGGTGAGGCCGCGCAGCCCCGGCCGGGACGTCCCGACCGGGGCTGCGCCGCGTCCGCTCAGCGAGCCCGAGGGGCGGGCCCGCAGGGACGCGGGTGGTGGGGCGCGTGAGGGCGCGCCGTCACCGTGATCTCGGCCTGGGCGAACACCGCGCCCTTGGCCCCACGGACCTGCACGTGGTGCACGCCGGGCGCGAGGTCGGACGGGATCGTCACCTTGCCCTGGGCGGTGCCGCGCGAGACGGCGAGAGTCCCCAGCCGCTGGTAGGTGCTCGCGATGCCGACCTCGACCTTCTTGACGCCCGTCACGCCGGTGACCGTGACCGACACCTTCTCGCCCTGGACCGCGGTCGTGCGGTCGAGGACGACCTTCGGCTGCGCCGGGGTCGCCGTCGGGGTGGGCGTCGGGGTGGGTGTGGGCGTGGGTGCCGTCAGGCCGTCGATGGCGACGCTGACCTGGGCCGTCGCGTCGTCGACGTCCTGCTGCGTCGCGCGGCTGCCCGCGAGCACGACGTTCCCGACCGCGACCGCCTCGTCGAGGACCGCGACGGACCCGGGTGTCCACGCCGCCCGGTCGACCGCGGCGGCCTCGGCGAGCACGCCCTGCAGCGAGGTCGTGTCGACGGGCGTCGCGTCCTGCGCGGGGACGAGCCGGAGCTCGTCGACGTTGCCCCACGCGCCCGCCGTCAGGTCGAACCGTGCGCCGACCGTGACGAGGCCGTCCGCGCCGACCACGACGTCGTCGACCTCGGTCGTCTTGTACGCCTTCCAGCCGTTGAGCTCGAGCGGCGCGGAGACCTCACCCGCCGACGTGGTGGCGAAGAGCTGCAGGACGTCGTCCGCTGCCTCGGCGTCGCCGTGCGTGGTCCCCGTGAGGGTGTAGACGCCTGGCGGCACGTCGGTGATCGCCTGCGTCACGGCGAACTGGTAGTCGGTGCCGAGCCAGAACTTCACGGCGCGGGTGCCGGCGAACGCGTCGCCGTCGTCCTGGATCGCCGCTCCCTCGCCCGTGATGGTCCACGCGCTCGTGTCCGCGTCCTCGAACCCGGGGTTCAGCACCACGTTCTCGGCCCGCACGGTGACGGTCGCGGTGACGTCGATGCCCGTCGAGGTCCGGCCGGGGATCGCGTACGTGCCCGGGCCGCGGATCCAGTCGACGGCGCCGCTCCACGTGACGGTCGGGTGCTCCACCGTGCGGTCGTTGTACGTGACGGTGACGGTCCCCGGGAGGGTGACGGGGTCGCCGTCGCGGACGTCGAGCGCGACGGCGTCGACCTGCGTGACGGCGCGCGGTGCGGTGGCGCCGGTGCGGACGTACTGGAAGGTGCGCAGCGACTCCAGGGGCCGGCCGCCGAAGTCGAACAGCGCCTGGTTGTCCCACGAGGAGCCGCCGTACCACTGGCCGGCGTCCACCGGGTCGAACTCGCCCGCGTAGCTCGCCGCCCAGCCGGAGCCGTCCCGCTCCCACAGGAGCTTGTTGGCCTCCAGGGTCGACGGGGGCCCGACGGGCAGCCACGCGGGCTCCCAGTAGAAGGCGCCGATGCCCGCCTCACCGACGTCCACGACGGCCTGGATGACGTCGTGCAGCTCGTCGGCCTGGCCCTGCACGGAGGCGGCGTAGGCGTTGTTCGTCGTCGAGCTGGTGATCGTGTTCTGGTGGCCGTCGCCGTCGTCGAACGTGTGGTTCCACGAGGTCTCCGCGACCATCACCTTCTTGCCGTAGGTGTCGGCGACCTGCTTCAGCCGGGCCGTGAGGTTGTCGAGCGTGCCGTGCCAGTACGGGTAGTACGAGCTCGCGAACACGTCGTAGTCGACGCCGTTGCCCGCCAGCGCGGCGGCGTACGCCGGGTACCGGCCGTTCTCCGGGTTGGTGAAGTGCACGGCGACGAGCGCGTGGGGGAACACCCGACGGACGGCCGCGCTGCCCGCCTGGTAGACGGCCGCGCACGGTGCCCAGTTCGCGGCCGTGGCACCGGCCGACGGGCACGCGATGCCCGCGACGCCGTTGTTGGTCTCGTTGCCGACCTGGACCATCGCGACGTCGACGCCGGCGTCCTTGAACGCGGTGAGCGCGTCGGCGGTGAAGTCGCCGGCCGCGTCGGCCTTCTGGGCCGGGGTCAGCGCCGCCCATGCCTTCGGGGCCTTCTGCTTGGCGGGGTCGGCCCAGAAGTCGGAGTAGTGGAAGTCGACGAGGACCTTGAGGCCGGCCGCGGTCGCGCGCTCGCCGATCTGGACGGCACGGGGCACGTCGACGGTGCCGCCGCCGTAGCCGTGGCCGTCGGCGTCCCACGGGTCGTTCCACACCCGGACACGGACGTGCGTGACGCCGTGCTCGGCGAGCACGTCGAACAGGTCGGCGACCTGGCCGTGGTCGTCGCGGAACTGCACGCCGCTCGCCTCGAGCGACAGCACCGACGAGACGTCGACGCCCTGGGCGAAGTCGGTGGGCAGGCCGTCGACCTTCTGGACGTAGATGCCGGCCTGGACAGGGCCGCCGGCGGTGGCTGCCGCGACGGTGGCGGGGGCTGCCAGCAGGGCCGTGGCGGCGGCGATCGCGACGATCGCGCCGCGCCGCGGGCGGGGTGGACGTGGGCTCGTGTGCGTCGTCATGACACTCCGTCGGGTCGTGAGCCGTGCCGCGTCGTCGCGACATCGTTGTGCACGGTCCCAGTCTGGAACCATGGACAACATAGGGCAAGAACGACTCATAGGCGCAAGACGCGGATACGGACCGAACTCAAACCGTGACCGTTCACAGTGCCACGCGACCCCCTTGGCAGCGGCTGAACAAGTGTTTAGAGTGGTGAACGTGCGTTCAGTCGACACGGACGACCTCACCACCCGGGCCCGCATCCGCGACGCCGCGATCGGCCGCTTCGGCCGGGACGGCTTCCGGGCCGGCCTGCGTGCCGTCGCCGCGGACGCCGGGGTGAGCCCGGCGCTCGTCATCCACCACTTCGGCTCCAAGGACGGCCTGCGCGCCGAGTGCGACGCGTACGTGCTGCGCACCATCCGGGACCAGAAGGCGGAGGCGATGACCCGGTGGTCGCCCATGCAGGTCGTCGGCGCGATCGACGACCCCGAGCAGTACGCCACGATCTTCGGCTACGTGGTCCGGGCCCTCCTGGAGGGCGGTGCGGTCGCCGCGACCTTCGTCGACGGGCTGGTCGCGGACGCGGAGTCGTACCTCGAGGAGGCCGTCGTCAGCGGCACCGTCCGGCCCACCACCGACCCCGCCGGCCGCGCGCGCTACCTCATCGCGACGAGCGTCGGCATGCTGCTCATCGCCCAGCTCGAGGCCGAGGCCGGCCGTGGCGTCTCGCCGACCGTCGACCCGGCGCGCGCGCTCCAGGAGATCTGGCGGACCACGCTGCTGCCGGGCCTCGAGATGATGACGTACGGCCTCCTCACGTCGAGCGACCTGCTCGACGAGTACCGCGCGGCGACCGACCCGCGCGCCGCCCGGTCCGCACCGCCGTGACGGCGGAGCGCCACCCCGCTCCCACCCGTCCCTCGCACGTCCATCGAAGGAAGTCGTCATGAGCACCCTTGCCATCGAGGTCGCCGGGCTGCACAAGTCGTTCGGCGCCACCCATGCCCTCGACGGGCTCGACCTCGTCGTCCCCGCCGGTCAGGTCGCCGGGTTCCTCGGCCCCAACGGCGCCGGGAAGTCGACCACCATCCGCGTGCTGCTCGGCCTGCTCAAGGCCGACAGCGGCACGGTCCGCCTCCTCGGCGGCGACCCGTGGACCGACGCCGTCGCGCTGCACGGCCGTCTCGCGTACGTCCCCGGCGACGTCACCCTGTGGCCGAACCTCACGGGCGGCGAGGCGATCGACCTGCTGGTGCGGCTGTCCGGCCGTCCGCTCGACCAGCGCCGCAAGGACCAGCTCCTGCAGCGCTTCGAGCTCGACCCCACCAAGCGGGCGCGCACCTACTCGAAGGGGAACCGGCAGAAGGTCGCGCTCGTCGCGGCCCTCGCGACCCCGGGCGTCGAGCTGCTCGTGCTCGACGAGCCGACGTCCGGCCTGGACCCGCTCATGGAGGCGGTGTTCCAGCGCTGCGTCCGCGAGGCCACGGCCGAGGGGGTGTCCGTGCTGCTCAGCAGCCACATCCTCGCCGAGGTCGAGGAGCTCTGCGACACCGTGACGATCATCCGGCAGGGCAAGGCCGTGCAGTCCGGCACGCTCGCCGAGCTGCGGCACCTCACGCGGGCGCGGGTCAGCACGGTCGTCGCGGGCCCGACGGACGCGCTGGCGGCGCTCGACGGCGTGCACGACCTGGCGACGGCCGACGGGCACGTGACGTTCCACGTGGACAACGACGCGCTCCCGCAGGTCACCCGGGCCCTGGCCGACCTCGCGCCGACCGCGCTCACCATCACGCCGCCCTCGCTGGAGGAGCTGTTCCTGCGCGAGTACGGCGACGAGCTGGCCGCGCTGGAGGGTGAGCCGGCCACGGACGCGACGGCGGCGACCCGATGAGCGCCGTCGCCCTGGCCCCGACCGCCGCCGCACCGGCCCGGTCCGGCGGCCTGCTCACCGGTACCGGCACGCTGCTCCGGCTCGCGCTGCGGCGCGACCGGGTCCGGATGCCCGTCACCGTCGTGATCCTCGTGCTGACGATGATGTCGACGTACTCGGCGGTGAAGAGCGCCTACCCGACCGTCGAGCAGCGGCAGGCGCTCGCCGCGACGATCGACACCAACACCGCCTTCCTGGCGCTGCTCGGCCCCGCGCTGCACCCCGAGTCGCTCGGGGCGATGGCGTGCTGGCGCATCGGCGCGTTCCTCGCGCTCGTCGTCGGGATCCTCGGTGCCATGACCACCGTGCGGCACACCCGCCGCGAGGAGGAGGCCGGCCGGCTGGAGCTCGTCGGGGCGCTGCGCGTCGGGCGGCTCGCGGCCCTCACCGCGGGACTGCTGACCGCGCTGCTGCTCGTCACGGTGGCGTCGTTCGCCGTCGCGCTCCCGGTGCTGGGCGAGGGGGCGCAGGGTGCGCTGGCGTTCGCGTTCCAGAACCTCGTGTCCGGACTGGCCGGGGTCGCGATCGCGGCCGTCGCCGTGCAGGTCGCCTCGGTCGCGCGGACCGCGAGCAGCATCGCGGTCTCCGTCCTCACCCTCACGTACGTGCTGCGGGCCGCCGCGGACATCTCCGACCAGGTCTCGTGGCTGTCCTGGCTGAGCCCCATGGGCTGGGGCCAGAAGATCGACCCGTTCGGGGAGAACCGCCTCGGGCTCGTGCTGCTGGGAGTCGCGACGCTCGTCGTCGGCGCAGGCATCGCCTACCGCATCGCGCTGCACCGCGACCTGGGTGCCGGTCTCATCGCCGACCGCCCCGGCCCCGCCACCGACCCCGGCCTGCGGTCCGTGACCGCCCTCACCCGGCGGCTGCAGGGCACCACGCTCGGCACCTGGGCCGCGCCCGTCGCCGCGTACACCTTGCTCGTCGGGTTCATCCTCGACTCGGTCGACGACATCGCCGGGGACAGCCCGCAGATGCAGCAGATCATCGAGCAGATCGGCGGGACGGGTGCGCTGCAGGACGTGTTCGTCGTGACGATCATGAGCTTCGTCGGGCTCGCTGCCGGTGCGTACGCGGTCGCCGCGCTCGCCCGGCTGCAGACCGAGGAGTCGTCGGGCCGCACCGAGCTGCTGCTCGCCCGGTCCGTGCCGCGGACCGCGTACCTGCTGGTCAACGTGGCCGTCGTCGCCGTCGGGACCCTCGTGCTCGCGCTCGCCGCCGGCCTCGCGATGGGCACCGGCTACGGCGTCGTGTCGGGGACGTGGGGGACGTCGTTCTGGCCGATCGTCGGGGCCGGGCTCGTGCAGGTGCCCGCGGTGCTCGTCGTCGTCGGGTTCATGACCGCGCTGTACGGGTGGGTGCCGCGGCTCGTCGCGCTCGGCTGGGCGCTCGTCGTCTGGTCGCTCCTCGTCGGGCTGCTCGGGGAGATCCTCGGCCTGCCGGACTGGCTCCAGGAGCTGTCGCCGTTCGCGCACGTGCCCGGCTACCCGCTCGAGGACGTCACCGCCGGACCGCTCGTCGTGCTCACCGCCGTCGGCGTCGTGCTCGCCGCGCTCGGGGTGCTCGGCTTCCGGCGGCGGGACGTCGTGTCCTGAGACGGTCCCACCTGCGCAGCCCTCGTTGCTACCGTGACGGCACGGGGGCCGGCGGGGGTCGGTGCGATCACGGAGGACGACCATGAGCGACTGCCCATGCGGTTCCGGCGACGGGTACGACGCGTGCTGCGGCGCCCTCCACTCCGGGCTCCGTCCCGCGCCCACCGCCGAGGCGCTCATGCGCTCCCGGTACAGCGGGTTCGCGGTCCGCGACGCCGGCTACCTCCTCGCGACGTGGCACACGAGCACCCGCCCCGAGTCGCTCGACCTGGACGAGCGCGTGACCTGGCGCCGGCTCGAGGTGGTCCGCACCGACGCCGGCGGTCCGTGGGACGACAGCGGGCTCGTCGAGTTCGTCGCGCACTACGCCGAACCCGCAGGTCGCGGGGTGCTCCACGAGACGAGCCGCTTCGTCCGCGAGGACGGCCGCTGGCTGTACGTCGACGGCGAGGTCGACGCGTAGGGCCTGCCCTTTTGGTCCCTTCCCGTGAACCGGGGCGTAGGGGAGCATGACGCCATGAACGGGACAGAGCCGGCCGTCGTCGTCCGGGACCTGCGCAAGCGGTACGGGGCCAAGCAGGCGGTCGACGGGCTCGACCTGACCGTGGACCGTGGGGAGATCGTCGCGGTCCTGGGACCCAACGGCGCAGGGAAGACGACGACCATCGAGATCCTCGAGGGCTACCGGCGACGCGACGACGGGCACGTGCACGTGCTCGGCGAGGACCCGCAGGCCGCCGGACGGGCGTGGCGCTCCCGCGTCGGGATCGTGCTGCAGAGCGCGAACGACCTCGCCGAGGCGACCGTCAGCGAGCTGGTCCGCCACTTCGCCCGGTACTACCCCACGGCCCGCGACGCCGACGAGGTGATCGACGCCGTCGGCCTGCGTGACAAGGCCCGGACCCGGGTGCGGCAGCTCTCCGGCGGCCAGCGGCGGCGGCTCGACGTCGCGCTCGGCATCATCGGCCGGCCCGAGCTGCTGTTCCTCGACGAGCCGACCACCGGATTCGACCCGGAGGCCCGCCGGGCGTTCTGGGACCTGGTCCGCGGCCTGCGCACCGACGGCACGACGATCCTGCTCACCACGCACTACCTGGAGGAGGCCGAGGCGCTCGCCGACCGGGTCGTCGTGGTGCGGGACGGTCGGGTGGTCGCCGAGGGGGCGCCCGCCGAGCTCGGCGGCCGGGCGGCGCGGCAGGCCGTCGTGCGGTGGAGCGTCGACGGGACGCGGCACGAGGAACGGACCGACACGCCCACGGCGGTCGTCACCCGGCTCGCCGCGACCGCAGGCGGCGAGATCGTGGGGCTCGAGGTGGTCCGCCCGACGCTCGAGGACGTGTACCTCGACCTCATCGGGAACGCGGGCGACCCTGATCTCGTCGAGATCGCCGGGTGACCGCCCCCGCGAGCACCTCGCGGCTGCCGGGCGCCCTGCGCCTCGGTGCCGCCCGCACGGGCCTCGAGCTGCGGATGTACTTCCGCGAGCGCGACGCGGTCGTGTTCATCTTCGCGTACCCGATCATCATGCTGGCGATCTTCGCGACGGTGTTCGGCCAGGACGGCGCCACCGTCGGGCCGCCGCCGGGGATCCCGTTCGCGCAGTACTTCCTGCCGGGCATGGTCGCCACGGGCGTCATGCTGTCGAGCTTCCAGTCGCTGGCGATCGCCATCACGGTCGAGCGCGACGAGGGCGGGCTCAAGCGGCTGCGCGGCACGCCGCTTCCCGCCACGTCGTTCTTCCTCGGGAAGGTCGGCGAGGTGCTGGTGTCCTCACTGATCCAGACGGCGCTGCTGCTCGTCGTCGCCGCCGTGCTGTTCTCCGTGCCGATGCCGTCCGCGGCGACCGCGTGGGCCACGTTCGCCTGGGTGTACCTGCTGGGGACGGCGACCGGGTCGGTGCTCGGCGTGGCCTTCTCGTCGATCCCGCGGTCCGGGCGGTCCGCCAGCTCCGTCGTCATCCCCGTGGTCCTGGTGCTCCAGTTCATCTCCGGGGTGTTCTTCGTGTTCAACGACCTGCCGCCGTGGATGCAGCACGTGGCGTCGGTGTTCCCGCTCAAGTGGATGGCGCAGGGCATGCGGTCCGTGTTCCTGCCGCCGTCGGCGGAGAGCTGGGAGGTGTCCGGGTCGTGGCAGCACGGGGCGACCGCGGTCGTGCTGGTGGTGTGGCTCGTCGTGGGGCTGGTGGTGGGGACGCGCACGTTCCGGTGGATGCGGCGCGACGACGGCTGACCGGTCAGTAGGGCGAGTCGCGGTGGCGGGTGCCCTCCCGCCGGATGGGACCGCCGGTGCGGGACGGCCGCGGCGCCCAGGCGGCACCGAGCTGCTCGGCCACGGGCACCGGCACGTAGACGTTCCGCCACTCGGGGACCCACGAGCGGTCCTGCGTCACCTGCGGGTGGTCGACGAGCCACGAGTCGCCGGCCTTCTCGCTCACGGTGTAGCCCGTCGTGTAGCCCCACGGCCCTCCCGCGGCCCCCATCGCCATGAGGATGCTGGGCACGAGCTCGGCCGGGACCGTCGTGCCGAAGTCGACCTCCAGCGCCCGCTGCACGAACCACTGCCGGAGCTCGTCGGACAGGCCCCGCAGGGACGCCCGGTTGATCGTGGTCGTGTACTGCGTGCCCCACCGCCGCCACACCTCCTTCTGCGCGGCGTACTCCGCCCGGGCGGCCTCGTGCTGCGCCGCGAGGTCCGCGGGGTCGATCGGGTCGGTGTTCGTGGCGTTCGCCCGCATCACCGCGAGCGAGCCCGGGTCGAGCGACGGGTAGGTGACCTCCGCGAACGACGCGACCTTCGTGCCCCACCCCTCCTTGGAGAAGATGTGGTTCACGCTGGCCGCCGCGGTGAGGTCGATCCACGCGAGCGTCCGCGAGTCGGAGATGCGCCGCAGGACGACGTCGGGCCGCGTCCCGCCGTGGGCCACCTGGTACGACAGGGAGCAGCCTGCCGGGGCGGCGGGGGCGAACACGCCGCACGCGAGCGTCTCGACGACGTACCCGAACGCCGCCGCCATCTGTCCCGTCACCTGCCCGGACAGGTACCGCTCCCACAGCGTCACCCAGCGCTGCAGGTGCGGGCTGCCGGTCGCGGCGAGCACGGACGTGAGCGACGGGACGGACAGCGCGTACTCGTACGCCTTGCGCGCCGAGCCCTCGAACCCGGCGTAGAACGCGTCGACGGCCGCGCGGTCCTCGTCGGTGATGTCCGGGGCGTACGTGGCGTTCTCGATCGAGCGCTGCACCGGGGGCCCGGCGCGCCGGTCGGCGAGGTGCTGCATGACGGCCCGGTTCCCTGCGGACCGTTGCAGTGCCGTCAGCCCGGGGATCGTCGTGGGGGAGGCCCGGGTCCGGGGGGCTGGAACTGCGGACGGGACGGGCCTCGGGTCGTGCCGTCCGTGCTTCTCGTGCGGCGCGTCGTGCGACCGGCCAGGGGTGGTCGGCATGCAGGGGCCTCCCGGAGATCAAGGGTCGTCGCTGGTCCGTCGGGGGTCTGCCGTCACGCTAGGCAACGGGCCCGAGGGGTCCCGTGCCTGATCGGGTGGCCGGGCGGGCAGCCGGACGGCCGCCGAGCACCCGGTAGTTTCGACGGGCGTCAGACCCCGTGGACCCGCTCCGCGCGGTCGCGGATGCCGAGCAGCATCCCGCGGGTCATGACGGTGCTGACCAGGGCGACGACCTCGGTGAGCACCCGGACGCCCGGGTTCGGGGTGGCGTAGCGCTCGCGGGCGACGAGCCGGGTGCGGCCGTGGCAGTCCCTCAGGGCGAACGCCCACGTGAACGCGTCGCCCGGTGCCGCGAGGACGAGCGCGAAGCCCGGCTCGGCGACGACGACGTCGAGCGCCACCCGCTCCGCGAGCCGCACCACGTCACCGGGCAGGAGGTCCTGCCACCGGTCCTCGACCCGGTCCGCGCTGTGGATGTCCAGGCCGATGAGGTTCTCCAGGCGGTCGTAGCTGTAGAAGCCGCCGCGGTCCTGGCCGATCTGCACGAGCCACTGCCAGACCCGCTCGGGGGTCGCGTCGATGGTGACCGCCCGGGTCGCGACGACGCCCGGGTCCGGGACGAGGTCGTCGCCCGGCATGAGGACCGCGACCTCGTCGTCGGTCGCACCCCACCGCATGCCGCGAGCCCGCACGGACGGGAGGACGACGACGGCGGCGGTGGCCACGGCCGCGAGGACGGTGGTGACGCGACGGGACGGGGTCATGGGTCCACCCCACACCCGGCGGGTGCGCCGGACGAGCGACGAACGTCCTGGTCCACGGCCCGACGGGCGGGTGTCGGAGGGGCGCGGCAGGATGCGGGGATGCTGCTGGCCGACCTCGCGGCGACCTCGTCCGCCCTCGCGACGACGCGCTCGCGGCTGGCCAAGCGCGCGCTGCTGGCCGACCTGCTGCGCAGGACGCCGCCCGAGGACGTCGCGGTCGTCTCGCGGTACCTGGGCGGGGAGCTGCGCCAGCGGCGCACCGGTCTGGGGTGGCGGTCGCTGGCCACGCTGCCGTCGCCCGCTGCGGAGCCGACGCTGACCGTGGCGGAGGCGGACGCCGCGTTCGAGCGGATGTCGCTGCTCGCCGGGTCCGGCTCGGGGACCGCCCGGGCGGCCGAGGCGGCCGCGCTGTTCGGGGCGGCGACGGCCGACGAGCAGCGGCTGCTCGGCGGCCTCGTGACGGGCGAGCTGCGGCAGGGGTCGCTCGACGCGCTGCTGCTCGACGCGGTCGCGGAGGCCGCCGGGGTGCCGCCCGAGGCCGTGCGCCGCGCGGCGATGATGGCCGGCGCCACCGAGCCGGTCGCCGTCGCGGCCCTGGCGGCGTCGTCGCCGGAGGACGCGCTCGCGGCGCTGCGTGGCTTCGCGCTCGTCGTCGGGCGCCCCGTCCGGCCGATGCTCGCCCAGTCCGCCCCGGACGTCGCCGCCGCGCTGACCGCCCTGGGCGGTGGCCGCGTCGTCGTGGACACCAAGCTCGACGGCATCCGCATCCAGGTGCACCGGACCGGCGACGACGTCCAGGTGTTCACTCGCAGCCTGGACGACATCACCGGCCGCGTCCCCGAGATCGTCGCGCTGGTCCGCGGCCTGCCCGCCACCGACGTGGTGCTCGACGGCGAGGCGCTCGCCGTCGGGCCCGACGGGCGGCCGCGCCCGTTCCAGGAGACGTCGTCGCGCACCGCGACCCGGGACGCGGACATCGCGTCCGTCACGACCCTGACCCCGTACTTCTTCGACTGCCTGCACGTGGACGGCGAGGACCTCCTCGACGCCCCGCTGCTGCGCCGGCTCGACGCCCTCGACGCGGTGGCCGGCGCGTTCGCCGTGCCGCGGCTGCTGACCGACGACCCCGCGGCCGCCCGCGCCCGGTTCGACGCGGTCGTCGGCGCCGGTCAGGAGGGGGTCGTCGTCAAGGCCGTCGACGCCCCCTACGAGGCGGGTCGGCGCGGGGCCGCGTGGGTCAAGGTCAAGCCGCGGCACACGCTCGACCTCGTGGTGCTGGCCGTCGAGCGAGGTTCCGGCCGGCGTCAGGGGCTGCTGTCGAACATCCACCTCGGCGCCAGGGACGGGGCCGGCGGGTTCGTCATGCTCGGCAAGACGTTCAAGGGCATGACCGACGAGATGCTGCGGTGGCAGACCGAGCGGTTCACCGAGCTGGCCGACGGCCCGACCGACGGGTACGTGGTGCACCTGCGGCCCGAGCAGGTCGTCGAGATCGCGTTCGACGGAGTGCAACGCTCAACTCGCTACCCTGGCGGCCTAGCACTGCGCTTCGCACGAGTCCTTCGCTACCGCGACGACAAGCCGGTCGAGCAGGCAGACACGATTCAGACGCTCCAAAGCCTGCTGCCGCAGCCTCGCACGCGACCGACCTTCCTTCGCCCGTCGTGACCATTGCGCGACGGCCGCGTGTCGTCGACGAACGAGCGTGAAGCCAGACTAGTCTCCTCGACATGTTCTTCCTGAACCCCTTCAGCCCAGGTAAGCGGCTAACGTCACCTGCCCTTTTCGCGGGCCGTCAAGAGGATCTGCGTGACGTCACCCAGCGGGTTGTTCAGGCGGCTGGCGATAACGCGATGCACACCCTGATTACGGGGGAACGGGGAATTGGAAAGAGTTCATTTTCATCCCAGTTGCAGGGGATCCTTCGAGGCGAGGAAGAATTCCTCGCCCTTCTCGGCACCGACGCGCAAATGCCGTACAAGTTTCTCGTCGTGGAACACGTGTCGCAGTCTGGACAGGGTGCCGCAGAAGTCGCCCTCGGGCTCCTCAAAGAACTTAAGAAGGATAACCGTCTCATCAAGTTCATCAAGAACATCGACGTGACGCTCGACCTCGGACCCCTAACCGCGAAAGCGAAGGAGTCGAGAGCCGATACCACCGACGTGATTTCTGAGTTCGTGACACAGTTGGGCAAGGTCGCGAAGCAGCACAAGGAGTCTTTCCAAGGCGTCGTACTCGTGGTCGACGAGACTGACCGGATCGCCGATGCCGCGGGCGTGTCCACCTTCTTCAAGGTCGCAACCGAGAAATTGTCGACCGCTGGCCTAAACAACGTGGCGTTCGTGCTTGTTGGAATGCTTGGCACGTTGGAGAAGTTGAAATCCGAGCACCCTTCCGCCGGTCGCGTGTTTCTCCCGCATCCGATTCCGCTACTCGAAGCAGAGGAGACGTCGATTCTGATGCATCGGGCCCTGAGGAACACGCAAGTTTCCATCACCGAGGAAGCAGCGAACGACGTTCACACGTTTTCAGGCGGTTATCCCAACGCCGTGCACCTAATCGGCGAAACGGCGTTTGCGGCTGCTGTGGAGCAGAATAAGGAAATAGATCGCAGCCTCGTCAGAGAGGCGGTCGATCGCGTCGTCTCGCGCGCGGCACCTGAGGACTACGATCCGCTCTACCTGAAGTTTCGGGGGCGTTCGCGATCGATTCTGCGCTTCATGGCGGGTCGAATCGAGATGGACGTCGCATCGCGGGATATTGTCGCGGAATTGAAGGTCAAGCCCACCGATATTTCCGCGAACTTTGATACTCTCTTGAAGGCCGACGTCCTTGTGCGCCCCGAGGACGGGCACTACAGAATTCGCGATCCGCTCTTTCGCGAGTACCTGCGGGACATCGCACAGCGCGGCGTGGAGCCTGTCCAGCGCCGCCCGAAGAAGCGAGACGAGGCCGACGGACGCCGCCCCGTGTCGCAAGTCGACGACGAAGCGCATGGCGACGGGTAGAGGGTCGACTGGGAGCCGCAGGCAACACAGCGATTCTGGTTGCCTCGTTGTCGGGAACACGTTCAAGGGCATGACCGACGAGATGCTGCGGTGGCAGACCGAGCGGTTCACGGAGCTGGCCGACGGCCCGACCGACGGGTACGTGGTGCACCTGCGGCCCGAGCAGGTCGTCGAGATCGCGTTCGACGGGTTGCAGCGGTCGTCGCGCTACCCGGGTGGCGTCGCCCTGCGGTTCGCGCGCGTGCTGCGCTACCGCGACGACAAGCCCGCCGCGGAGGCCGACACGATCGAGACGGTGCTCGCGCTCGCCGGAGGGTGACGCGCGACCGCCGACGGGCAGGGGCCCGTCGGCGGTCGGCCCGCTCTCGCGGGGGTGACGTGTCGGCTCAGCGCAGCCAGCCGTGCTTCTGCACGAGCGGCAGCTTCGCCCACCTGCGGCCGAGGCCCCAGGTGTCTCCGGCGAGCAGGACCGCGCTGACGACGAGCACGAGCGCGTAGATGACGTGGTAGTCGACCAGGGGGTTCGTCGTGCCCTGGATGAAGGGCCACTCCGCGACCCACATGAGCAGCATGATCAGCGAGCCGGCGACGGCCGAGACGCGCAGGCCGATGCCGAGCATCACCGCGAGGCCGACGCCGAGCATCCCGAGCATGAACAGCCAGTCGGTGACGGGGCTCGCCATCGACGCGAACACGTCCTTGAACGGCCCGGTCGCGCCGAACGTCATGAAGCCCTGGCTCGGGGTGCCGCCGTTGACCCAGGCGAGGCTCGGCGACCCCTCGGCGACGGGTGCGCCGGTGCTGTAGTGCAGGCCGAACGTCTTGTCGAGGAAGGCCCACAGGAAGATGAACCCGGTCGCGAGGCGGGTGACGGCCAGGACTCGGCGGCCGGTGCCGGAGGTGACGAGGTCGTCCTCGACCAACGTCGCGGGATGGGTGCTGGTGGAGATCTCGGGGTGGATGGACATGGCCGTCTTCCCTCATCCGGGTCCGTCGCCGGACCCCTGGGTGCGTGTCTGCTGACGTTGTCCACACAACTCCCTCACATCTGCCGGTCCCAGGGTCGAAGGTCCCGGGGCGGACCGGAACGGACATTCAGGACGGAGGTCCCGTGCCGGGCCGGCCTGTCGGGGACCAGGCTGGGCGGAGACGGGGCGGTGGACCGCAGGTCGAGCCCCGCGGGATCGAGGAGGATCCGCATGAGCGCCCTGGTGGTCTACGAGTCGTCGTTCGGCAACACCGCCGAGCTCGCGCGTGCCGTGTGGGCGGGCATGTTCGCCCGACGCCCCGACGTGGAGCTCCTCGAGGTGCGCGCCGCACCCGAGCACCTGCCCGACGGCGTCGACCTGCTCGTCGTCGGCGCGCCCACCCACGCGTTCGGCCTGAGCCGCCCGCGCACCCGCGCCGACGCCGCCGTGCAGGCGGGCCGCCCGCCCGAGCCCAGCACGATCGGCGTGCGCGAGTGGCTCGGGCACCTCGACCGGCCCGGTCACCCGGTGCACGCGGCGGCGTTCGACACCCGCATCCAGAGCCCGCACGTCCCGGGCTCCGCGGCGACCGGCGCCGGCAAGCGGCTGCGCAGGGCCGGGTACGACGTGGACGCCGTGGAGAGCTTCTGGGTCACCGGGACCAAGGGCCCGCTGGCTGCCGGCGAGCTCGAACGGGCACGCGAGTGGGGGATTCGCCTGGCCGACGCGACCGTGCGCCCGTCCGACTGAACTTCGCCCGGCCGGGGCGTCGTGCCCCTACGCTCCACGCGTGGACAGCGCAGCGCCGTCGTCACTCGTCTGGCACACGTACGTGACAGACGCGGGCTACGTGCGCCGCCTCCACCTGGTCCAGCTCCGGCACCTCGCGAGAAGTCCCCGGGCGTGGGCGCCGGTCCTCCTCGCGGCAGTGGTCGTCGTGGCACTCGTCCGCGAGTCCGGTCCGGCGCCGGTGCTGGTGCCCGCCGCACTGCTCCTGGTGGCCGTCGGCCTCGGCGTCCACGGGTACGTCCGCACCTCCCGGCTGGCCCCGCCCGGCACGGTCCTCGGAGCTGCGCTCGGGCCTCGCGGTCTGCACCTGCGAGGTCCCGTCGTGCCGGACGCCGCGATGGGGTACCACGCCTTCCGCACGGTCGTCGTGCGCGGGCAGTGGGTCGTCCTGGAGCTGCGGGTCGCGCGGCGGGTCACCGCCCTGCCGCTCGCGCTGTTCCCCGGTCCCGTGCTCGACGAGCTCCGCGAGCGGGTCCGCAGCGCGGCGGGACCCGGCCAGGAACCCGTCACGCCGGGGCCGGGGCCGGGGCCCGGGCGGCCCGCGGCGACCTCGTACACCACCGACGAGGGCTACGTCGGGCGGCTCGCGCAGGCGTGCTTCCGGCAGCTCGTCGTGACGCCGCCGAGGGTCGCGGTGATCGTCCTCGTGATCACGGGCGGCGCCCTCCTGACCGGCGACGGCCTCACCACCGGGCTCCTGGTCGCGCTCGTCGTGCTCGTCGTGATGGCCGTCGTGTTCCGGAGGGTCTACGGGCAGCTGCGCCGCAAGCTCGCTGCCCAGGTGCCGGTCGGGACGGTCTACCAGGCCGTCCTCGACGGCGACCGGCTGTGGCTCGCCGGACCGGTGATGACGTTCGAGCAGAGCTGTACGCAGCTCGTCGCCGTCCGGACCCGTGGGGAGTTCGTGTTCCTGCAGCAGCGCGCCACCCAGGGGTGGGTGGTGTTCCCCGTGCAGCTGTTCCCCGGCGGGACCCTCGACGACCTGCGCGAGCGGGTCGCCGGGAGCCGGTAGCGCCGGTCGTCGCCCGGTCGCTCGCAGCGCGAACCCGTGGGAGTGGACCCACGGTGAGGGCTGGATACCGACCGGCCGTCCCGGGCTCGAGGACCGAACGGCCGACCGGGCGGCCCCCGAGACGTGGGAGCGGGAGCCGCTCAGCGAGCGGTGAGCGCGCGCAGCTCGTCGAGGGCGGCCCGGCACAGGTCGCCGAAGGCCCGGTCCTCGTCGGGTGCGATCCACTGGGCGAACGCGGTGTGGAACACGGCGACGGCGGCCTGCGCGCTCAGACCGGCCGCCGGGTCGCCCAGCCCGCGTCGGCGGAACGCGTCGGCCATCGCATCGGTCAGGGTGGCCATCTTCAGCAGCTCGCGCTCCTGCAGCCCGGGGTTCGCGGCGATGATCCGGCCGCGCTGCCGCGAGAACGCACGCCGCTCCAGGGGGAAGTGCTCCGCCACCGCCTGGAGTGCCGCCTCGACGACCGCCAGCGGTGCCGCGTCGTCGCTCGCCTCCGTGACGGCGCGGACGAACGTGTCCCGGAGCGCGTGCTGCCCGTCGAAGAGCACCTCGCGCTTGTCGGCGAAGTGGCGGAAGAAGGTGCGATCGGTGACGCCGGCGGTGCGGGCGATCTCGGCGACGGTGGTCTGCTCGTAACCGTTGTCCTGGAACAGGGTGAGCGCGGCGTCGCGCAGCCGGCTCGGCGCGTCCGGTTCCCAGCGTCCCATGGCGCACATCCTAGTGATGTCATGGACTGACATCGTGGGTGTACGGTGATGTCATCAACTGACATCACCGTAGGGAGAGTCACATGCGCGTCTTCGTCACCGGGGCATCCGGCTGGGTCGGCTCGTCCGTCGTCGACGAGCTGCTGCAGGCCGGCCACCACGTCACCGGGCTCGCCCGCTCCGACGCCTCCGCCGCCACGCTCGTCGAGCGAGGTGTCGCCGTGCAGCGCGGCGACCTCGACGACCCCACGACCCTGCGCGCGGCGGCCGACGCCGCCGACGCCGTCGTCCACCTCGCGTTCAAGCACGACTTCTCCGACTACGCGGGTGCCGGGCGCACCGAGCGCGCCGTCGTCGAGACGTTCGGGGACGTCCTCGCCGGCACGGACAAGCCGTTCCTGCTGGCCTCGGGTCTCGCCGGCGCGGGCCTCGGGCGCCCGCTCACCGAGCGCGACCCGAGCCCGCACGTCGGCCCCGACGCCGTCCGCGGGGGCTCCGAGGCGCTTGCCATGTCGTTCGCCGACCGCGGCATCCGGCCCGTCGCGCTCCGGTTCGCCCCCACCGTGCACGGCGACGGCGACCACGGGTTCGTCGCCCAGCTCGTCCGGGTCGCCCGCGAGCGCGGCGTCGCCGGGTACGTCGGGGACGGGTCCACCCGCTGGGCCGCGGTGCACCGACTCGACAACGCCCGCATGGTGCGCCTGGCGCTCGAGCAGGCCGGAGCGGCGACGGTCGTGCACGGCGCGGCCGAGGAGGGCGTGCCGAGCAGGGCCATCGCCGAGGCCGTCGGGCGCGGGCTCGGCCTCCCCGTCGAGCCCGTCGCCCCCGAGGACGCCCTCACGCACTTCGGCTGGATCGGCCGGTTCTTCGCGCTCGACGTCGCCGCCTCGTCCGCCGTGACCCGCGAGCAGCTCGGCTGGGAGCCCACGCACCCGACGCTGATCGAGGACCTCGACGCCGGGTACTACTTCCGGGACTGATCGCGCAGGGGACCGGCGACGACGACAGCGTCGTCGCCGCCGGCCCGCCCTCGCTCAGCAGCTGTGCTCGGGCACCGACCCCGGCCCGCAGATCGGCGGGTCGGCAGCCGGGGCGGTGTCCGTCGGGCCCTGCGACAGGATCGTCATCCGGTAGGTCACCCTGCCGTCCTTGTCGTAGGAGACCTCCTCCAGGATGTCGCCGGTCGCGGGGTCCAGGATGTAGCGCTCGCGGTACCAGTTGTCCCCGGTCGTGTCCCGTTCGACGGCCGTGCCTGCCCGCCCGGCCGAGTCCGTGACGTCGCCCACGAGCACGACGCCCGGGATCCGCGACGCGACGGTCCAGAGCGCCGAGCGCAGCGCGGGGGAGGCAGGCGTCTCCCGCTGCAGCTCGCCGACGACCGACCACAGCTCGCTGTCCGGGTCAGGGCCCTTGCCCTCGCCGCCCTCGCGGAGCACCCGCTCGAGCTCGGTCGGGTCGGTCGGCAGGGCGTAGAGGCCCGCCCAGTCGACGGACGACCCCGCGTCGAACACCGCGGGCCCGATGCCGGCCGTGTAGACGCCGTCGGGTCCGAGGTCGCTGTCGGTCCCGGGGAACGCGAACCCGTCCTGCAGCGCGCTGTCGGCGACGCGGCCCCGCCACATCTCGCGCGGGTAGGACTGCCCGTCGTACTGCAGCTCGGACACGACGTGCCAGTACGGCGCGTCGGGCCAGCCGCCCGCCTGGCTCCCGGCCGCGGCCGCCGCGGAGACGAGCACGGCCGCGGCCTGCGCGCTGTCCGGGCTGCGGACGCCGCCGAGGTCGAGAGTGGGGGCGACGACGAGGGCCGCCGCGGCGGCCACCGAGGCGAGCGAGACGAGCGCGGTGCGACGACGCCGCTTGGCGCGCCGGGCGAGGTGCACGCGGTGCCCGGCGGCGAGCACCTCGGCGTCGAGCCGGGCGGCGGCACGGGCGAAGGCGTCGGGAGACAGGGCGGAGTCGTGCGGCGCGGTGTCCTGGAGCAGTGTCGAGAGGTCCATGGTCACTTCCTTCGGTCCACGATCACGGGGAGCTCGTCCAGTGCGGCCTGCGCCCGACGACGGGCACGGGACAGGCGCGTGCGGGCCGCCTCGGCGGTGATGCCCAGCACGGCGGCAGACTCGGTCGGCGTCAGGCCGTTCCACGCGACGAGCAGCAGCACGTCGCGCTCGTCGGGCGTCAGTGCCGCGAGGGCCCGACGGAGCTCGTCGCGACGCCCGACCGCGTCGACACGCTCGTCGACCGCGGCCCAGTCGATGTCGTCGTCCGGTGGCCACCCCGCAGGTCTCGCCCGTTGCCGCAGGTGCGTGCGGATCACGTTGCGCGCGATGCCGTACAGCCACGGCAGCGCCGAACCGGACTCGTGGGGCCGGACCCGAAGCCGTGCCGAGACCGCCGCGACGAACACCTCGGCGAGGAGGTCCTCGGACGGCTGCGGCCCGACGCGCCGCACCAGGAAGCGGTGCACCGCGGCCGCGTGACGCTCGAACAGGACCGCCAGGGCGTCCGGGTGCAGGGGCAGCCGGAGGAGCAGCTCGTCGTCCGACTCGATGTGCGGGTTCACACCCCTCCTATGCGCGTACCGGCGTCAGCGTGACGGACCGCCCTCCCGCCGGTCCGTCGCCGCGCCGTGCCCACGCGCCGGCGAGGTCGCGCGTCGGATACGTTCGGCCGATGCCGACACGCACCGCGGAGCCTCCCTGGGCGCGCCGATGAGCACGGCGACCGTGGTGGGCGGCGGGCCGGCGGGGTTGATCGCCGCGGAGGTGCTCGCCCGGGCCGGTGTCGCGGTGACGGTGCACGACCGGATGCCGTCGCCCGCCCGCAAGTTCCTCCTCGCGGGTCATGGCGGCCTGAACCTCACCCACACCGAGGGCCGCGACGCGTTCCTGGAGCGGTACGGCCGCTCGGCCGACCGGCTCCGGCCCGCTCTCGACGCGTTCGGGCAGGACGAGCTGCGGGAGTGGTGCGCCGGGCTGGGCGAGCCGACGGTCGTCGGGACGAGCGGGCGGGTGTTCCCGCGGTCGTTCCGCGCGACGCCGCTGGTCCGCGCGTGGCTGGCGCGGCTGACCGAGCTCGGGGTGGAGGTCCGCCGGCGGCAGCGGTGGACCGGCTGGACGGACGGTGGCGCGCTGCGCTTCGTCGGGACCGACGACGAGGTCACCGAGGTCGAGAGCGACGTGACCGTCTTCGCGCTCGGCGGCGCGTCGTGGCCACGGCTCGGGTCGGACGGCGGCTGGGTCGACCTGTTCGCCGGCCGGGGCGTGCAGGTCGCGCCGCTGCGACCGGCGAACGTCGGGGCCCGGGTCGCGTGGACCGACGTGTTCGCCGACCGGTTCGAGGGGACGCCGCTGAAGAACGTCGGCCTGACCGTCCGCGGGCGGCCCGGCCCGCCGGCGCGCGGCGACGCGATGGTGACGAGGTCCGGCATCGAGGGCGGGCCCGTGTACGCGCTCGGGGCGGCGATCCGCGACGCCCTCGACGTCGACGGCCGGTGCGTCCTCGAGGTCGACCTGCGTCCCGGGGTGGCGGTCGAGCAGCTCACGGAGCGGCTGCGGCGTCGGCGCCCCAAGGACACGGTCTCCGGCTGGTTGCGGCGCTCGGTCGGGCTCGACCCCGTCGGGATCTCGCTGCTGCGAGAGTCGTCCGCCGGTGCGCTCCCGCACGAGCCGGCGACCGTCGCCGCCGTGGTCAAGGCGACGCCGGTGGTGGTGACGGGAACGATGCCGATCGACCGGGCGATCTCGACCGCGGGCGGCGTCGCGTGGTCGGAGGTCGACGAGCGGCTGATGCTCCGGCGGCTGCCCGGCACGTTCGTCGCGGGCGAGATGCTCGACTGGGAGGCCCCGACCGGCGGTTACCTGCTCCAGGCCACGTTCGGCACCGGTGTGCTGGCGGCACAGGGCGCGCTCGCGCGGCTCGGGGGCGGCTGACGGCCGTGCGCTCCCGGCCGCTACGACGACGAAGGACCGGCGAGCCCGCACAACGGCGAGCGCACGCCGTCGACCTCCGACGTGAACGCGACCATCGCCCCCCGTCCGGCGTCGGTCCAGGCGTCGTGCGGGATGCGCAGCTCCTCGACCTGCGTGACGTCGTCGGTCCAGGCGGCGCCGTCGCGGAACGTCACCGTCGCGGTCCACGCCTCGCCGTCGTCCCCGGCCAGTGACGCGTGGAGCTGCGTACCGTCGGCCGGCGGCCCGTCCTTGGCAGGCTCCCACGTCACCCCGCTGGACGGTGTCGCAGGTGAGGACCGGTGGATGCCCAGCCGGCTGATCTCGACGTCGCCGGGGACGCGCAGGGAGATCGACCCGACGACGGCAGGGGTGTCGTCGAACGTGCACGACACGATCACAGCCCCGCTCTCGCCGACCGTCGGGGCCACGACGAGGGCGGCTGCCGTCGCCGTCAGGACCGCGGCGACGAGTCGGGCGGGCAGGTCGACCCGGGACCGGACGACGACCGTCGAGGCCACGGTGTCCGCGAACGTCTGCCGGCGGGGGTGCCAGAGCGGTCGCAGCCACCCGATCAGCAGGACCCAGTCGAGCAGGTGCAGGACCTCGCGGCCCACGGTCCGCAGGACGCCCGCCGGTGCGCCGTCGCTCTCCCGCACCAGGCGGATGCCGACCACGGCCTTGCCGGGCGTGACACCGACGAGGGCCTGCAGCAGCAGCACCGCCGCGACGGCCCCGCACGTCCACCACGAGAACCGCCCGGCGGGCTCGATCCCGTCCACGGCCAGGGGGAGCCACGGCACCGTCAGGGCCGGGACGGGCAGCGGCGCCCCGGTCGCCAGCCACGCGACGGCGGCGACGAGCGCGCCGTCGAGCAGCGACCCCACCGCGCGGCGCCACCAGTGGGCGTAGGCCGGCTGAGCGGGCCGGTGCTCGGCGGCGGGTGCGGGCGCCGGCGCGTCGGTGACGGTCATGCGCACATCCTGTCGACCGCGGGCCCCGCAGGTGGGGGTTTCGGGTACCGGATTCGGTGCCGACGCGGCGGGACGACGAAGGGTCCGTGACCTGCGAGAACGCAGGTCACGAACCCTTCGGTGCGCGGAGGATGGGGGATTCGAACCCCCGAGGGCTTTCACCCAACACGCTTTCCAAGCGTGCGCCATAGGCCACTAGGCGAATCCTCCAGGCCATGCCCCCTGGGGGGCCGGACAAGAGTACCGGACCCTGAGAGCCATCCTGAAACCGGGCTCAGCGGGACTCCAGCACGGCCATCGCGGCGGACCGCCCGGGGATCCCGCTCACGCCGCCGCCCCGCCGGGCGCCCGCACCGCACAGCAGGACGCGATCGTGGGCGGTGGCGACGCCCCACCGGCCGGCCGGGGTCGCTGCGTCCTCGTCGCCTTCCTGCCAGGGCCACTGCAGGTCGCGGTGGAAGATGTGGCCGCCGGGCAGCGCGATCTCCTGCTCGAGGTCGACGGGCGTGCGGACCTCCAGGCACGGGCGCCCGTCCGCGTCCGGCGCGAGGCAGTCCTCGACCGGCTCGGCGAGCACGGAGTCGAGCGACCGCAGGGTGGCGGTCAGCGCTGCGGCCCGGGCACCCTCGGGGTCGGCGCGGAAGAGGCGGGCGGGCATGTGCAGGCCGAACAGCGTGAGCGTGTGGTGGCCCGTCGCCCGGAGGTCGGCCCCCAGGATCGACGGGTCGGTGAGGGTGTGGCAGTAGATCTCGGCGGGTGGCAGCGCCGGGATCCGGCCGGCGGTGGCCTGCGCGTACGCGGTGGCCAGCTGCTCGGAGGACTCGTTGACGTGGAACGTCCCGGCGAAGGCGGTCCGCGGGTCCACCGTGGCGTCCCGGAGGCGGGGCAGGCGGCGCAGGACCATGTTGACCTTGAGCTGGCTGCCCTCGGGCTGCTCGTCGGGCTCGGCCCCGAGGAGGCGGTCGAGCACCTGCGGGGCGGCGTTGACCAGGACGTGGGCCGCGGTGACCGCGTGCTCGGCACCGTCGTCGTCGGTCCACGCGACCTCCCCGCGGTCCGGGTCGACGGAGTGCACCGTGGCACGGGTCCGCAGCTCGGCGCCGGCCGACCGGGCCGCGTCCGTCAGCGCCTCGACGACCGCGCCCATGCCACCGACGGGGACGTCCCAGTCGCCCGTTCCGCCGCCGATCACGTGGTAGAGGAAGCACCGGTTCTGCGCCAGTGTCGTGTTGTGGGCGCCGGCGAACGTCCCGATGAGGGCGTCGGTGAGGACGACGCCGCGGACGAGGTCGTGGGCGAACGAGCGCTCGACGAGCTCCCCGAGCGGTGCGTGCAGGTCCGCCCACCACTCCTCGCCCACGGCCGCGCGAGCCTCCGCAAGGGTCGGCAGCGGCCCGGTGACGCTCGGGAACACCGACTGCGCCAGCGCGTGGGTCCGGGCGCCGAGCTCCTGCCAGGCCCGGTGGTCCGCTGTCGCGCCGATCGCGCCGAACGACCGCTGCGTCGCGCCGGCGTCCCCGGTGTCGACGAGCAGGCCGCGGGTCGGGTCGCCGGGGAGCGGCGTGTACGAGGCGACGCGTCGGCGCCGCAGCTCCAGCGAGAGCCCGAGCTCGTCGCGGACCGCGCGCGGCAGGAGCGAGACGAGGTAGGAGTACCGGGACAGCCGGGCGTCGACCCCGCGGAAGACGCGGTGCGACCCGGTGGCACCGCCGAGGTGGTCCGCGCGCTCCAGCACCAGCACGCTGCGGCCGGCGCGGGCGAGGTACGCCGCGGCGGTCAGCCCGTTGTGGCCGCCGCCGACGACGACCGCGTCGTAGCGGTTCCGTTCCACGGGGTCACGCTAGGGCCGGCGGGGGCTACTCGTCCCAGGTGACCGACACCGCGTGGTGCATGGCGGAGTCGACGTCGAGCTCGACGACCACCGGCGTCGTCACACCGTCCGCCCACAGCGCGGTGCCGCTGCACGTGAGCACGAGCGCCTGCCCGCCCGGGGCGGGTCGCAGCACGGTGGCGCGGCGGTCCTCGACGACGGTGAGGCCGGACATGGACGTGAGCGGGACGTCGGTGCCGGTGACCTCGGCCTGCGACCGCGCGACCGCCTCGGCACCGATGGACTCGCAGGTGACCGACGTGAGGTCCGCCAGCTCGGCCTTGGCGCGCTGGTTGAGGAACACGGGGATGGCGATGGCCGCGAGGAGGCCCACGACGAACAGCCCGCCGAACGCGCAGCCGACGACGATCAGCGCCACCTTCCACGCGCTGCGCGCCGGGGCGGGCGGCGGCCCCCAGGTGGGGCCGACGGTGTGAGGCGTCGCCGTGGCGACGGGGGCCGACGGCATCGGGACCGGCGTCCGGTGCTCCGTCCACCCCTGTCCGTCGTACCACCGCATCGTCGCGGGGCTCTGGGGGTCCGGGTACCACCCGGGCGGGACGTCGGTCATCACGGTCTCCTGCGTCGGGGGCGGCTCCGACCTGCATCGGCATCTCGTCGCACCGGCTGAAGCCGCAGGTCCGACGACGGCCGGGTTGCCGTGTGGGCGGTCGGTCCTAACGTTCCGGATGTCCGGGTTCGCCCGATCGCGGCGGGCCGTCACGCGAACGAGGAGCGAGCCATGGCGCACGGCGACATCACGCACATCGACATCCCGGCGGACGACCTGCAGCGGGCGGTGTCGTTCTACTCTCAGCTGTTCGGCTGGGACATCAACGAGATGCCGGGGTTCGAGGGCTACCCCATGTGGCAGGCGCCCAACAAGATCAGCGGCGGTGGCCTGAGCGCGCGCGAGGGCAACCTGCAGGTGCCGCGCAGCTACGTCGAGGTGGACTCGATCGACGACGCCCTGGCGAAGGTCGCGGAGCTTGGCGGAAGCACGGTCCAGGGGAAGCAGGAGATCTCCCCGACGAGCTGGTGGGCGGTCTTCGCAGACTCGGAGGGCAACCAGCTCGGCCTGTACGAGGGGACGACGGACGCGGGCTAGAGCTCGCTGAACCGTGCGACCGCCCGGATCTTGTTCGTCGCGTCGAGGGCGGCGACCTTGTACGCCTCGGACAGGGTCGGGTAGTTGAGCACGGTGTCGACGAGGTAGTCGATGGTGCCGCCGCACGCCATGATCGCCTGCCCGATGTGGACGAGGTCGGTGGCGGACGTCCCGAAGATGTGGACGCCGAGCAGCTCGCGGGTCTCGGTGTGCACCAGGAGCTTGAGCATCCCGTACGAGTCGCCGACGATCTGGCCGCGGGCGAGCTCGCGGTACCGGGCGACGCCGACCTCGTACGGGACGACGTCACGGGTGAGCTCGTCCTCGGTGCGGCCGCAGTAGGAGATCTCCGGGATCGTGTAGATGCCGATGGGCTGCACCGAGGCGAGCTCGCGGGCGGGCTCGCCGAACGCGCGGTAGGCGGCGAGGCGGCCCTGGTCCATGCTCGTCGCGGCGAGGGCGGGGAACCCGATGACGTCGCCGACGGCGAAGACGTTCGGCTGCTCCGTGCGGTAGTCGGAGTCGACCTTGATGCGCCCGCGCGAGTCGGCGGACAGCCCGGCGGCCTCCAGGGCCAGCGACCGCGTCTGGCCCTGGCGGCCCGCGGAGTACATGACGGTGTCGGCGGCGATCTTCTTGCCGGACGCGAGCCGGGTCACGGTGCCGTGCGCGCCCGAGTCGACGCCCGCGACCTCCTCGCCGAGCCGGAAGGACACGGACAGGTCCCGGAGGTGGAACTTGAGGGACTCGACGACCTCGGGGTCGCACATCTCGAGCATCGCCGGCCGCTTGTCGATGATCGTCACGCGGGTCCCGAGGGCGGCGAACATCGAGGCGTACTCGATGCCGATGATGCCCGCGCCGACGACGACCATCGAGTTCGGCACCCGGTCGAGGGCGAGCACGCCGTCGGAGTCCACCACGGTGCGCTCGTCGAACTGCACGGTGTCGGGGCGGTGGGGCTTGCTGCCGGTGGCGATGACGACGAACCGCGTCGTGAACCGGGTCCGGCGGCCGTCGTCGTCGAGCACCTCGATCGTGTGGGGGTCGACGAACGAGCCCGTGCCGTTGTGGATCTCCACGTGGTTGCGCAGCAGCTGGGCGCGGACGACCTCGATCTCCCGGCCGATGACGTGCTGGGTGCGGGCGAACAGGTCCTCGACGGTGATGTCGCTCTTCACGCGGTAGCTCGCGCCGTACATGTCGCGCTGCGCCATGCCCGTGAGGTACATGACGGCCTCGCGCAGGGTCTTGCTCGGGATGGTGCCGGAGTTCACCGAGACGCCGCCCATCATGTGCCGCCGCTCGACGACGGCCACGTGGTGGCCGAGCTTGGCCGCGGCGATGGCGGCCTTCTGCCCACCGGGGCCGGACCCGATGACGACGAGGTCGTAGTCGTAGCGCTGGTCAGCGTCGTCGGGGGGTGAGCCGGGGAGCACGTCAGGGCTTCCGTCGATGGCCATGCAGGCAGTGTGACCCGGGCGGCGCGTTCCCGGCAGCCCGTGCCCCCTTTTCTCGCACCACTACTGACGAGTAGCATCCGTGACCGAGACGATGACAACAGTCATTGTCCTGTTTACGGAGAGGTGACATGAGACGCATGCGTGAGATGGCCGCCGTCACGATCGGACTGGCCGCAGCACTGGTCCTCACCCCCACCGCCGGCTGGGCGACGTCCGACCCCGACGTCAGCGCACCCGGTCCCACCACCGCCGCGAAGATCCCCGCCGGGGTCGTCGGGGCGCTCCAGCGCGACCTCGGCCTCTCGAAGGCCGCCGCCGGCGAGCGCCTCGCGTTCCAGGCCGGGGCGCTCGACGTCGAGCGGAACCTCCAGTCCAGCCTCGGCGCCGACTACGCGGGGGCGTGGTTCGACACCACCAAGAACGTCCTGCACGTCGGCGTCGTCGACTCCGCCGACGCACCGGCCGTCCGCGCCGCCGGGGCCCACCCGGTGGTCGCCCGCCACTCGCTCGCCGACCTCGACGCGTGGAAGGCCGGCCTCGACACCGCGCTCAGCCCCGTCGCGTCCGCGGTGCCGTCCTGGTACGTCGACGTCACCACGAACACCGTCGTCGTCAACGCCACCGCGGGTGCGCTCACACAGGTCCGCGACCTCGCCGCCGCAGCCGGCGTCCCGGCGGACGCCGTCAAGGTCGTCGAGACCACCGAGGCGCCCCGCACGTTCGTCGACGTGGTCGGCGGCAACGCGTACAACATCAACAACCAGTACCGCTGCTCGGTCGGGTTCGCGGTCAACGGTGGCTTCGTCACCGCGGGGCACTGCGGCACCACGGGGTCGACCACCACGAACCCGTCGGGGACGTTCGCGGGCTCCAGCTTCCCCGGGAACGACTACGCGTGGGTGCGCGTCGCGACCGGCAACACCCCGGTCGGCGCCGTGAACAACTACAGCGGCGGCAGGGTCGCCGTGGCCGGCTCCACCCAGGCGGCCGTCGGTGCGTCCGTCTGCCGCTCGGGGTCCACGAGCGGCTGGCACTGCGGCACCATCCAGGCGTTCAACGCCACGGTGAACTACGCCGAGGGCAGCGTCTCGGGTCTCATCCGGACCAACGTGTGCGCCGAGCCGGGCGACTCCGGCGGCTCCCTGATCGCCGGGAACCAGGCGCAGGGCATGACGTCGGGCGGCTCCGGCAACTGCACGTCGGGCGGCACCACGTACTTCCAGCCCGTCAACGAGGCGCTCGGCGCGTTCGGTCTGACGCTCGTGACGTCGACCGGCGGGGGTGGCGGGACACCGACCGGCTGCACCGGCTACGCCCGCACCTACACGGGCACGCTCACCGCCCGCCAGTCCGCCGTCCAGCCGACCGGCAGCTACGTGACCGTCAACGCGAGCGGCACCATCCGGGTCTGCCTCGCGGGTCCGAGCGGCACCGACTTCGACCTGTACCTGCAGAAGTGGAACGGGTCGGCGTGGGCCAACGTCGCGTCGGGCACCACGGCCAGCTCCAACGAGACCATCACCTACAGCGGCACGTCCGGCTACTACCGGTACTCCGCTTACGCGTACTCGGGCTCCGGCGCCTACACCCTCGGCGCCACGACCCCCTGACGCACCACCCACGGCGAGGGGCCCGCGTAGCAGGGGGGTGCGGGCCCTTCGTCGCCCCAGGACGACGTCCTGGACGAACCCGAGGCGGGCACGGTACATCTCGACCGTGCCCGCCTCGTCGTCGCCCACCCCGGCGTTCTCGTCGTACCCGCTGCGACGCGTCGCCTGGTCGGGCCAGGAGGTCCCGCCCGACGCGTGGTACGCGCGGGTGCCGGTCATCGAGCAGGTGCTCCGCGAGGGCTGGGAGCCGGCGCAGGTCAACGTGCTGGTGGGGGAGAACGGCGCGGGCAAGTCGACGCTCGTCGAGGCGCTCGCGCTCGCGTTCGGCCTGGGCGCCGAGGGCGGCTCGACCGGGTCCATGCACTCGACGCGTCCCACCGAGCCGGGCCTCGCCGAGTGCCTGAAGCTGGAACGTGGCGCGGGCGCCCCCCGCAACGGGTTCTTCCTGCGGGCCGAGACGATGCACTCCTTCTACACGTACCTCGAGCAGAACCCCGGCGGCCGCGACCCGGTGTTCCACGAGATGTCGCACGGCGAGTCGTTCCTCAGCCTCGTCGGGAACCGCATGTGGCGGCGCGGCCTGTACGTGCTCGACGAGCCCGAGTCCGCGCTGTCGTTCACCGGCTGCCTCGCGCTCGTCGCGCACCTGCACCACATGGTCACGACGACGGACGCACAGGTGGTCCTCGCGACCCACTCGCCGCTCCTCGCGGCCCTGCCGGGGGCGACGGTGTGGGAGGTCGGGGAGTGGGGGATGCGCCAGAGCGCCTGGGAGGACCTCGACCTGGTGATCAGCTGGCGAGGCTTCCTCGACGACCCCCGGCGGTATCTCCGGCACGTCCTGGAGGACTGACCCGTTGGGTTAGGCTTGGCGGCAGACCCCTCGTGCGGCGTCATCTCGCTGAACTCCCCCAGGGCCGGAAGGCAGCAAGGGCAGGTGAGCTCTGGCGGGTGTGCGGGGGGTCCTTTTCATGCCCCGGAGACGAATGTCGCGGGGGTTCGGTCGGCACGCCGCGCCGCGACCGGTGGGGTGACGGCCCGTACGACCCTGGACGGACGTCCACGCGGCTGGGACACGACCCACGGCCGACGCGCCGCGAGGCCGCCCGGCGGCACGCTGGTCACCATGACGACGTCCCCGCACACCGACCGCCTCACCGCCCGCGGGCTGGTCAAGCGCTTCGGCACCACCACCGCCCTCGCCGGCGTCGACGTCTCGCTCGCTCCCGGTGAGTCGCTCTCGGTGATGGGCCCGTCGGGCTCGGGCAAGTCGACCCTGCTGCACTGCCTGGCCGGGATCCTGCAGCCCGACTCGGGCGACGTGGTCCTGCAGCCCGCGGTCGGCGAGGCGCTGTCCCTCGGCTCGCTCGGCGAGCGGCGCCGCTCGCTCGTCCGGCGCGAGCACCTCGGGTTCGTCTTCCAGTTCGGGCAGCTGCTGTCCGAGCTCACCGCGCTCGAGAACGTCGCGCTGCCGTCGATGCTGCTCGGGTCGTCGCGCGCCGACGCCGAGCGGGTCGCCGCCGGGTGGCTGGGCCGGCTCGGGCTCGACGGCATGGGCGACCGCCGGCCCGGTGAGCTGTCCGGCGGGCAGGCCCAGCGCGTCGCCGTCGCCCGCGCGCTCGTCACCGGGCCCGCCGTGGTGTTCGCCGACGAGCCCACCGGAGCGCTCGACCAGACCACCGGGTACGACGTCATGCGGGTGCTCACCGAGTCCACCCGGGCCGCCGGCGCGTCGCTCGTCGTCGTCACGCACGACGCCGACGTCGCCGCGTGGTGCGAGCGGCGGATCACCATGCGGGACGGGCTGGTGGTGGACGAGGCGCGGCGCTCGGTGGGCACTGCGGGTGCGGTCGGCACCGCGGGTGCGGTCGGGCTCGTCGCGGGTGCGGACGGCGCGCGGTGAGGGCCGTCCGCGCCCTGTCGCCGCTCCTGCGCCGCGCCGGCGGCCGGGACGCCCGGATCACCACCGGCCTCGCGTGCACGGCGTTCGCCGTCGTGACCGCCCTCGCGCTCAGCGTCGTCGGCGCCCTGTTGGCGTTCCAGGCCCGCGCCGCCGAACCCGTCGGGGACGACGACGGGATGGTGTTCGGCTACCTGTACGTGTCGCTGTCCTGGACGGCGCTCGCCCTGCTCGTCGTCCCGCTCGTCACGCTCGGCGGCGCGGCCGCGCGGCTCGGGGTCGCCCGGCGCGACGCCCGCCTCTCAGCGCTGCGGCTCATCGGCGTCACGCCGCGCGAGGTCGTCGGGCTCACGCTCGTCGAGACCGCCTGGCAGGGGCTCGTCGGGGCCGTCGCCGGGTGCTTCCTGTACGTGGCCCTCATCCCGTTCTGGACACTGTTCGTGTTCCAGGACCGGCCCTTCACGTTCGGCGAGCTGTGGGTCGGGCCGCTCGTCCTCGCCGCCGCCCTCGTGGTGGTCCCGCTGCTGGCCGCCGGGTCGGGGGCCGTGTCGCTGCGGCAGGTCGTCGTGTCGCCGCTCGGCGTCGCACGGCGGGTGCGGCCGCCCGGGCTGCGGGCCGTGCGGGTGGTCGTCGCGGGCGCCCTGATCCTCGCGTTCATCGTGGTCAGCGTCGCGATGCGGAGCTTCGGCGCCGTCGCGATCGGGGTCCTGGTGGGCTCGTTCGGCGTCGCGTTCCTCGCGCTCAACGCGATCGGGCCGTGGGTGCTCCGGCTGTTCGGCCGGCGGCGGCTGACGACCGCCCGGACCGCCGAGCAGCTCCTCGCCGCGCGGCGCCTGCTCGACGACCCCAAGGCCGCCTGGCGCGTCGTCGGCGGGCTGGGGCTCGCCGGGTTCGTCGCCGGGGCCCTCGCCGTCGTCCCGGCGCTCGCCGCCGCGCAGGCCGAGCGGGACGCGACGTCCGCGGTCATCGGGCGCGACCTCACCACCGGCGGGCTCCTCACCCTCACGCTCACGTTCGTCGTCGCCGCCGTCTCCGCGGGCATCACGCAGGCCGCGTCCGTGCTGGACCGGCGGCGCGAGTACGCCCTCCAGCACCTCGCGGGCCTGCCGGTCGAGCTGCTCGACCGCGTGCGACGCCGCGAGGTCCTCGGCCCGCTGGTGCTGGTGTCCGTCGGCTCCGCCGCGCTCGCCCTCGCCATGCTGTCGCCGCTGTTCGGGTTCCTCGCGCTGAACTCGATGACCGGCCCCGTGCTGCTCGTCGCGTGCCTCGTACTCGGCTGCGGGCTGGTCCTCGCCGCCACCGAGGCGTCCCGGCCGCTGCTGCGGTCCGTCCTCGCCGAGACGGTGGTCCGCGCCGACTGACCGCCGAGCGACCACGAGCTGCCCGGGATCACCGGGCCTGGACCGGGCTGCCGGTCGCCGGGGGGTCGGCGACCGGCAGCCCTGCGTCCCGAGCGTGACGCCGGAGCCCGGCGGGGCGTTGGCCTGCGCCGACCGGTTCGGCGGTCGGGTCGGCTCTCGGGTCGGCGGTCGGGTCGCGAGGCCCGGCGGGTCCGTGAGCCGGCAGGTCGTCAGGCGGACGGGCTGCGCAGCGCAAGCCGCGTGAACGTCTGGGCCGCGCCCGCCTCGCGCTTGAGTCGCCGGACGAGGTGGTCCAGCGCGGTGGGGTCGGACACGGTCGCGTGCAGCAGGTAGTCGTAGGAGCCCGTCACGTGCACGGCGTCGAGCACCTGCGGGAAGCCCGGAGGGCGGGTCAGCGCCGCGGCGAAGTCGTCGTTCGTCGTCTCGGGGGCGAGCCGCACCTCGATGAACACCTCGAGCCCTGGCCCGCCGGCGACCCCGCCCGGCCCGATGCCCGGCCCGCCGCCGGTGATCCTGCCCGGCCCGATGCCCGGCCCGATGCCCGGCCCGATGCCCGGCCCGATGCCCGGCCCGATGCCCGGCCCGATGCCCGGCCCGATGCCCGGCCCGCCGCCCTGTCCGGTGCCCGGCGACGTGACGACCGTGAACCCCCGGATCGTGCCGTCCGCCTGCAGCCGCCGCACCCGGGCCGCGGCAGCGTTGGCGCTGAGCCCGACGCGTGCCCCGAGCTCGCGGAACGGCAGCCGCGCATCCGCGGTGAGCTCGCGGAGGATTGCGCGGTCGATGGCATCCATGCGGTGATTGTCGCAGCCACACAGCGACATCCGCGGAATCTGCTCGTCCGCGACGCGGTCCGGTCGGCACCCTGTCGGCATGCCCGCCCCCGTGACCGCGTTCGTGCTCGGCTCCCTCGCCGGGCTCGCCGTCGCCATGCCCGTCGGGCCGGTCGGCGTGCTCCTGCTCCGTACAGGCCTGCTCCACGGGGTGCGCGTGGCGGCCGGCGCCGCCGCCGGGATCGCCACGGTCGACGCCGGGTACGCGGTCCTCGCCGTCGTCGCGGGCGCGCCCGTCAGCCGGCTCGCGACCTCCCACGCCGACGTCGTCCGGCTGCTCAGCAGCACGGTCCTGCTGGCCGTGGGCGTCGTGACCCTGCTGACCTGGTGGCGGACCCGCTCTCCCTCGGCCCCACCCGCACCCCCGCCCTCGGCGCCTGGTGTCGCGGCGCCCTCCGCCGTCGCCGTCGGCGTCAACGCCACCACGGCCCACGAGACCCACCCCGGGGGCGTCCTGCCCGCCACCGACCGGGCCGTCGGTCCCGGCGCGGACGGGTCGCCGGGCCACCCGGGCGCGGCGGGCGGGGGGCCGCGAGGTCGTCCCGCGTGGCGGGCGTACGGGACGTTCGTCGGGCTGACCGCCGTGAACCCCCTGACGGCGGTGACCTTCGCGACCGTCGCCGTCGGGCTGGCCGCCCGGGTCGGGGATCGCCCGGGCGCCGCCGGGGCGGTGGCCTTCGTCGTCGGCGCGGGGGTCGCGTCGCTGGCCTGGCAGCTGGTGCTCGCCGTGGTGAGCGGGCGGCTGGGCGGCCGGCTCGGGCCCGCCGGACGGTCCCGCGCGTCGCTCGTCGGCGCCCTGGTCGTGGTCGCGCTCGCCGTCGTCGTCGCGACGGGCTGAGGCGCGCGGGCCGGCCGGGTGACGGCCGCGGACCCGTGGCCTGCGAGGCTCGGCGGGTGTCAGCCCGTGCGTCTAGGGTTCGGTGCGTGACGACAGCCCTGTACCGCCGCTACCGGCCCGAGAACTTCGCCGAGGTGATCGGTCAGGACCACGTCACGGCCCCCCTGCGGCAGGCGCTGCGCAGCGGTCAGGTGAACCACGCGTACCTGTTCTCGGGCCCGCGCGGCTGCGGCAAGACGACGTCGGCGCGCATCCTCGCCCGCATCCTCAACTGCGCGCAGAACACCGAGGGCAGCCCCACGGACACCCCGTGCGGCGTGTGCCCGTCGTGCGTCGAGCTCGCCCGCGGCGGCTCGGGGAGCCTCGACGTCGTGGAGATCGACGCGGCCAGCCACGGCGGCGTCGACGACGCCCGTGAGCTGCGGGAGCGCGCCACGTTCGCGCCCGCCCGGGACCGCTTCAAGGTGTTCATCCTCGACGAGGCGCACATGGTCACGCCGCAGGGCTTCAACGCGCTGCTGAAGATCGTCGAGGAGCCCCCGCCGCACATCAAGTTCATCTTCGCGACGACGGAGCCGGACAAGGTCATCGGCACCATCCGGTCCCGCACGCACCACTACCCGTTCCGGCTCGTCCCGCCGGACGTGCTGGTGCCGTACCTCGACCAGCTCTGCGCGGCGGAGGGGGTGCCCGTCGGCTCGGGCGTCCTCCCGCTCGTCGTCCGCGCCGGCGCCGGGTCCGTCCGCGACACGCTGTCGGTGCTCGACCAGCTCATCGCCGGCTCCAGCGGCGGCCTGGAGTACGAGAGCGCCGCGGCCCTGCTCGGCTACACCCCCGCGGCCCTGCTCGACGACCTGGTCGAGGCCGTCGCCGCCCGCGACGGCGCGGCCGTGTTCCGCATCGTCGAGCGCGTCATCTCCACCGGCCACGAGCCGCGCCGGTTCGTCGAGGACCTCCTGGAGCGCCTCCGCGACCTCATCGTCATCGCCGCCTCCGGCGACGCGGCCGACGCCGCCCTGCGGGACGTGCCCGCCGACCAGATGGCCCGCATGCGCCTCCAGGCCCAGAACATCGGTCAGTCGGAGCTGTCGCGCTCCGCCGACCTCGCCAACGCCGGCCTCACCGAGATGACCGGCGCGACGTCCCCGCGGCTGCACCTCGAGCTCCTCATGGCCCGCCTGCTGCTCCCCGCCGCGGACGACTCCCGGTCCGGCCTGGGCGCCCGGCTCGACCGTCTCGAGCGCGGCCTGCCCGTCGCTGGTCCCGACGACCTCGACGCCGGCCGTGCGGCCGCGGTGCAGGCGCCGCCCGCCGCCGCGCCCCGGCCGGCGAGCGTCGCCGCCGTCGTCCGGCCCGCGGCACCGGCAGCGCCGAGCGGACCCGCTCCGCTGCCCGTCGGCCCGGTCTCCGCGTCCGGGCCGTCTGGTCGGCCGGACGTCGAGGCCGCCCCTGCACCTGTCGCAGCCGTGCCGGCCGCCCCCGCGGGAGCCGCGACCGTCCCGTCCGCCGCGGAGCCCTCCGGCGGGCACCCGGACCTGCCCGACGACGAACCGGCCACCGGCGTCGGAACGACGGGCGCCACACTCGCAGCGACCGGCACTGGGCCGGGAGCGACCGTCGCTGCGCCCGGAGTCACTGGCACAGAGCCCGGAGCGACCGGAACTGCGCCCAGAGCCACCGGCACTGCGCCCGGAGCCACGGACGTCGCTGTCGGAGCCACGGACGACTCCGCCGCCGGCGTCGGAGCCGTAGGCCTCGTCCCCGCAGGCCCCACGCCTACCGCACCCGGTGGGGCGACCGGGGTCGACGACGCCACCGGCTCGTCCGTCCCCGAGGAGACGGTCGACGACCTGGCCCCTCAGCACGCCGTCTCGGAGACCGCGTCCGCGTCGCCCGTCCCGGACCCTGCCCCGACGGCAGGCGTCCCCGCACCGGTCGCCGCGGCGGCGCCCTCCGCCGCAGCGCCCGCTCCGGGCCCGGCAGGCGGCGGTGGGGGTCAGGACACCGAGATGCTGCGGCGCCGCTGGCCCGAGGTCCTCGAGACGGTCAAGGGCCTGCGCCGCGTGACGTGGGCGCTCGTCGACCCGCGCAACGCGCAGGTCGCCGAGCTCGACGCGTCGACGCTCCGGCTCGCCTTCAGCACGGGCCAGCTCGCCGCCACCTTCCGGAACGGCGGTCACGACGCGGTCGTGGCACGCGCGGTGCGGGAGACGCTCGGGTTCGACGTCCGCGTCGAAGGGATCGTGGGCGACCAGGCGGCCCGGCCGTCCACGAGCCCCGCGTCGGCACCCGCCTCCACCGGCGCGGCCGACCGCGCCGGCGGCACCCCCGCCGGCCCGCAGGCCGTGTCGCCGGCGCAGGCGGCGGCGTCGTGGGACGAGGAGCCACCCCTCCCCGAGCCGCCGGACGACGAGCCGCCGCATCCCGACGAGCCGCCGCGATCCGGCGCCGGCGACCGGCCCGGTGCAGGTCCGCGCCCGGACGGCGTCGCGTCCGGCCCCACCGCGGGCCGCGGCGCCCCGTCGCCCGACCCGCGCACGACCGGCGGCCAGCTCAGCGCCCGCGAGCGTGGGACGGCCGCCGCCGCCCGCGACTCCGCGGCCAGGTCGACGGCCCGTGACGTCGTCGACGAGCCGTCGCCCGACGACCCCGACATCACGTCGTCCACCCTGGTCGGTGCCCCGCTCGTCGCGCAGATGCTCGGCGGCACGGTCATCGACGAGCAGGTCGACGACCAGGTCTGACCACGGACGACACCCCCGCGCCGGCCATCCCCGACGCCCCCGCACCAGCGGACGCACCGGCGGGCGTACGCGCGAGCGCACCTGCGGGCGCGCCGTCGGGCGTACTGCCGAGCGCACCGGTGGGCGTAATGCCGAGCGCACCGCCCGACACCCGGACGGCCCCGCCGTCCGACCCGGCTCCGTCGACCGCCGCCGGCCCGTCGCCTGCGAGCCGGTCGCGGAGCGCTGCCGGACCTGGTCGGCTGCACCACCTGGAGCTCTGGGTCGCCGACCTCGCCGCCGTCGCCGGCTCCTGGGCGTGGCTGCTCGGTGAGCTGGGCTACCGCCCGCGGGACCGCTGGGCGGACGGCACGAGCTGGACGGGGCCGGGCGGCGAGTACCTGGTGCTGGAGTCGGGCCCGGACGTCCTGGGGACCCCGCACGAGCGACGCCGCCCGGGCCTCAACCACCTCGCGTTCTGGGCAGGGTCCCAGCGGGACGTCGACCGTCTCGCCGCAGCAGGCCCGGAGCACGGCTGGACCCCGCTGTTCGCGGACCGGTACCCGTTCGCGGGCGGAAGGACGCACTACGCGGCCTACCTGGAGAGCGGGGACGGCTTCGAGGTCGAGCTAGTCGCCGACCCCGACGCTCTGCCCGACCCGCCCGACCCGCCCGACCCGTCCGACGGTCGACACGACGCGCCGCCCGACTGACGGCTCGACCGACCGGCCGACCGATGCGCTCGCCGACTGACGTCCCGCCCGACTGACGCGCGGCCCGATGCACCGCTCGAATGACCGCCAGACGCCACCCGACGTCGACCGGGCCCTCGTCGACCCGGCTTGCCACGCGGCCGCACCGGTCTCGCTGAAGACTTCGTCGCGCCAGGTGCGACCAAGTCTTCAGCCAACGGCTCCGCGGCTCGACGGCGCGACGGTTCCGCGGCTCGACGGCTCGACTGCGTCCGCGGGTCCGGCGCGTGCGGTCGCCGGCGGCGGGTCCGGGAGGATCGACCCCGTAGGCTGGCGGGGTGTACGAGGGCGCGGTCCAGGACCTGATCGACGAGCTCGGGCGACTGCCCGGCGTCGGTCCCAAGAGCGCTCAGCGCATCGCGTTCCACATCCTCGCGGCGGACCCGGCGGACGTCCGGCGGCTGTCGGACGCGCTCGTCGAGGTCAAGGCACGTGTGAAGTTCTGCGACGTGTGCGGCAACGTGGCGCAGGAGGACCAGTGCCGCATCTGCCGTGACCCGCGCCGCTCGCCGGCGACGCTGTGCGTGGTCGAGGAGCCGAAGGACGTCGTCGCGATCGAGCGCACCCGCGAGTTCCGTGGCAAGTACCACGTGCTCGGCGGGGCCATCAACCCGATCGCGGGGGTCGGCCCGGACGACCTGCGGATCGCGCAGCTGATGACCCGGCTCGCGGACGGCACGGTCACCGAGGTCATCCTGGCCACGGACCCGAACGTCGAGGGCGAGGCCACCGCCACGTACCTGGCGCGGATGCTCGTGCCGATGGGTCTGACGGTCAGCCGGCTGGCGTCGGGGCTGCCCGTGGGCGGTGACCTGGAGTACGCCGACGAGGTGACGCTCGGCCGGGCGTTCGAGGGCCGCCGCCGGATCAGCGCCTGAGCCCGGACAGCAGGCACAGCCGGGACAGCCGGGACCGCCATCACACAGCCGGACAGCCACCAGGCAGGACGAACGGAGCAGGCCATGGACACCACCAGCTCGCGCAGCGCTGACGATGCCGACCTGCGGGACATCGCCCGGGCGGTCGCCGAGGAGGCCCGCAGCTACCTGAGCACGGTCACCGAGGTCGCGGCGGGCACCAACCCGGAGGCGACGCTCCCGCTGGTGCTGCTCGCCGTGTCGGACATCCTCGCGGCGGGCGCCCGGCTGGGCGCGACGACCGACGTGGTGCCGTCGGAGCGCTTCGAGCCGGACCTCGGCCCGGACCCGGACGTCGACCCGCTGCACGCGAACCTGGCGAACGTGTTCGAGGGGATCGACGACTACGTCGAGGTCGTCGACCCGCTGCTCGGCGAGGACGTGGAGCACGCGTCGGTGTCCGGCGACCTCGTCGCGATCGCCGGCGCGCTCGCCCAGGGGCTGCGGCACTACGAGACGGGCGCGGTCCTCGAGGCCCTGTGGTGGTGGCAGTTCTCGTACCTGTCCGACTGGGGCGAGCGCGCGTCGAGCGTGCTGCGCACGGTGCAGACGATGCTCGCCCACCTGCGTCTGGACGTGCCGGACGACGTCGCGACCGAGGCGGAGTACGACGCCCTGCAGCCGTGAACCGGCCCTGAGCCGGAGCGGTGCGTGCGGCGTTCCGGTCGTCAGGTGAACGGAACGCCGCACGCAGCGCGAGCGCGGGGGAGGGCCTGGCTGTCTCAGGCCACGCGGGTGCCGCGCGCGAGCGTCCGCTGCGGGATCCGCAGCCGTCGCACCGCGACGACGAACCCGACGACGCCCAGCCCGAGGTTCACGGCGAGGCCCCACGGCCACACGGGCGCCGTCGACACGGACCGCCGCAGCTCGGCGGGGTCGGTCGCGCTCCAGCACTCGTTGAGCGCGGGGGCAGGCCCGGCGCGCAGCTCACGGATGCCCTGACGGATGGTGCTCAGCACCTCGGTCTCCGTCCCGGGCGGCGGCTCCGCGGTCCCGGCGCCGTCCGCGACGACGACGAACGGGTTGATGCCGAGCAGCCACCAGCTCCGCTCGGTGTGGGTGACGTCGCGCTGGTCGGTGTACCACCGGCACTCGGGGACGGAGCCGTCGGCGGGGTACTCGGCCGCGGGCACGCCCCACACGCGGACCTGCTCGGTCGTCGTGGTGCTCGGGTAGGTGAGGCCGAACAGGATCAGCGTGAAGATCGTGAGTCCGGCGACGGTGATGAACGTCAGCACGGTGGACCCGGCGGTCCGGGCGACGAGAGCCGAGAAGCCGAGCCCGATCCCGCACACGGCGAGCAGCAGCAGCGCGACGATCAGCACGACGCGGAACAGCGACTGGACCGGTGTGCGGCCCATGGCGAGGGCCACGACGAGGAACGGCAGGCCGGCGACGAGGAACGCGCACGCCGTCGACCACGCGGCGAGCAGCTTGCCGGTGGCGATCTCGGCGGGCGTCAGCAGCGTGACCTGGAGCGTCGCGAGGGTGCCGGCGTTGCGGTCGCCGTTGACGGCGGTCGACGACAGCGTCGGGGTGACGAGCAGGCCGAGCCCGAGCACGAGCCCGGTGACGGCGGCGAACAGCAGGGGCCCGTCGGGCCTGCCGGCGAAGCCGCCGAGCGCGTTGATCGCCCCCGACGTCAGCAGCGTGATGCCGCCGACGGCGACGAACCAGACGACGAGCGCGACGACCCACCGCGTCGAGCGGACCCGCTGCCGCAGGTCGAGGAGGGCGACCGTCCGGACGCCGTGCCAGGTGACGCCCCAGGTCCCGGCGCGCCCGACCGCCACGGGCGCCGACCCGCCGACCGGGTCCTGCAGCTCGACGGTCTCCGTCCGGGTCATGTCCGCTCCTCGTCGAGGGCCAGGTAGGCCTGTTCCAGCAGTCCGGTGGCCGGCGCGAACGAGAGCACCGGCACGTCCGCCGCGACCGCGTCCCGCAGCAGCCGGGCGGCCGTCGCGTCGTCGGCGAGCTCCAGCAGGACCCCGCCCGTGACCGGTCCGGGCGGCGCGAACGGGTCGCGCGTCGTGTCGTCGTCGGGCCGCCACGCGACGCCCACGGACGTCAGCCAGGCGGTCGCCGCGTCGAGGGCGAGGGCGCGCAGCTGCCAGGTGCGGGGCACCGGGCCGTCGGTGTCGGCCGACGACGACACCGTGCGGCCGCGTGACAGGAACACCGCGTCGTCGGCCATCTCCTCGAGCTCGGACAGCACGTGGCTCGACACCAGCACCGTCCGGCCGTCGTCGGCCAGCCGGCGCAGCAGGAGCCGCAGGTCGACCCGCGACCGGGGGTCGAGGCCGCTGGCGGGCTCGTCGAGCAGCAGCACGTCCGGGTCGTGCACGAGGGCGCGCGCCAGTCCGAGGCGCTGCTTCTGTCCGCGTGACAGCACGCTCGCGGGGCGGTCGGCGAACTCGGTGAGGTGGACGGTGGCGAGCAGCTCGTCGACCCGGGTGCGGGCGTGCGCGGCCGGCATCCGGTACGCGGCGGCGAACGTCAGGAGCACCTCGCGCGACGTCAGCGAGTCCCAGGTGCCGAACGTGTCCGGCATCCAGCCGGTGCGCGCGCGGGCCGCGCGGCCGTCGGCGACGGGGTCGAACCCGGAGACGCGCACGTCGCCGGAGTCCGGCACGAGGAGCCCCGCGAGGACCAGCAGCAGCGTGGTCTTCCCGGACCCGTTCGGCCCGACGAGCGCGGTCACGGCACCGGCCCGCGCCTGCAGGTCGACGCCGTCGAGCGCACGCACCGGCCCGAAGGCGCGACGCAGGCCGCGCACGACGATGCCCGACGAGGGATCCGGGCCGGGAGCGGGAGGAGGGGCGTCCGGCGCCGCGCCGGGTGGACCTGCGGCGGGGCCGTCGTCGTCGACCGTGCTCGTCATGCGGCACAACGTACGGGTCGTGAGGGTCCCGGCCCGGTGGTTCGGCGGTCGAAGTCTGTGAGGGATCTGTGCGGGTGCGACGACGGCCGGGACGAGTGCCCGCGAGCACCCGTCCCCGCCGGTCAGCCGTCACTCACCTGCCGTCGGCGTCAGCAGCCCTGCCGGGTGCCGGCCACCACGACGTCGTCGAACCACAGCGTGTCGCTGCCCTCGCCGTAGCTCTCCCAGCCGAGCCGCAGGTCCGTCAGGCGCGGCGACCACGCCTTGTTCGACCACTGCCCGTCGAGGTCGTGCGTGGGCGTGCCGTCCGCGACCAGGCCGGGGACCACGCCACCGTCGAGCCACGTCGTGAGCTTGCCGGCGGTGCCGTCCACCTGCACCTCGACGCAGTGCCACGACGCCGTCGGCAGCGGCTTGCTCTGCGCGACGCCCGCGGGGCTCTGCTCCGGGAGGGTCGCGTCGTCCGACGAGCGGTTCCACTGCAGCGCCGAGTTCTGGCCGCCCATCCGCAGGTCGCGGTTGCCGTCGTTGGCGTCCTTCATCGCGAGGAACGTGGTGTGCGAGGTGGGCTGCGCCGTCGAGTGCCGCACCCAGAACCGCACGTAGTACTGCTGCGGCAGGCTGGTCAGGGCCTGGTTGGCCTGCACGAACACGTGGTTGCAGTAGCCCGCCGTGCCGTCGATCCGCAGCGAGCGGCTGCCCGAGTGCGCCACCGACGAGTCGACCGCGGCCCGGCCCGAGCCCGAGCAGTCGGGATAGGTGACCGTCCACGTGCCCGACGGGGTGGCGCCGGTCTGCGACTCGAGACCGTCGCAGAACAGTGCGGATCCGCAGGTGGTCGGTGTGGGAGTCGGAGTGGGAGTCGGAGTGGGTGTGGGAGTCGGCGTGGGAGTGGGCGTCGGGGTGGGAGTGGGCGTCGGCGTGGGAGTGGGAGTGGGGGTGGGTGTCGGGGTAGGGGTGGGAGTCGGGGTCGGAGTGGGAGTCGGGGTCGGTGTGGGAGTCGGCGTCACCGTCGGCCCGCCGCTGCACGACACCCCGTTGAGCGCGAAGTCCGTGGGTGCGCCGTTCGACCCGGACCACGTGCCCTGGAACCCGAACGACGTCGTCGCGCCGGCAGCGAGGTCCCCGTTCCACGCGGCGTTCGTCGCGGTGGCGACCGCGCCGGACTGCGTGACGGTCGAGCTCCACGCCTGCGTGACCTTCTGGCCCGACGGCCAGGTCCAGGTGAGCGACCAGCCGCGCACGGCCTGCGCGGGCGTGAGCCTGACGTCCGCGGTGAACCCGCCGGGCCACGAGCTCGTGGTCCACGCGACCTGGCACGCGCCGGCCGCCTGCGCGGTCACGCCGACGACGACGCCCGCGGCGGCGACGCCGACGACGGCGACCGCCGCGAGGGCCGCGCGCCAGCGCGCACGGGTGGTGGAGATCCGCATGGGTGGTGTCCTCTCGGCAGGGCGCCGGTGGCGTCGTCCGACGTCACCGGCGTGCGACGGCTGCCCCCGTCGCCTCGTGCCTGGCAGCGTCCCGAGCCGCGCGGGGTCGGCGGAACCCCCTCAAACGCTTCACCTGACGCCCGAACCGGCCCCGGTGCGGAGCTGAACCGGCCCTGATCCGGACCTGATCCGGACCTGATCCGGCCCCGATCCGGCATGCGAAACTCTCTGCCCACCTGACGGGCACCGCCGTACACTCGCCCGGACCCCAGTCCCGGACCCGGATCCGGGCAGACCCGGACCCCGTCCGCGCACCGCGAAAGAGCAACCCCGTGGCCCTCATCGTGCAGAAGTACGGCGGTTCGTCCGTCGCCGACGCCAGCAGCATCAAGCGCGTCGCGAAGCGGGTCGCCGAGGCGAAGCGCGCAGGGAACGACGTGGTCGTCGTGGTCTCCGCCATGGGCGACACCACGGACGAGCTCATCGACCTCGCCACGCAGGTCACGCCGCTGCCGCCGCAGCGTGAGATGGACATCCTCCTGACGGCCGGCGAGCGCATCTCGATGTCGCTGCTCGCGATGGCGATCCACAACCTCGGCGTCGACGCGAAGTCGTTCACGGGCCAGCAGGCCGGCATGATCACCGACGAGACGTACGGCAAGGCGCGGATCATCGACGTCTCGCCGAGCCGCATCACCGACACCCTCGCGGAGGGCTCGGTGGCGATCGTCGCCGGCTTCCAGGGCGTCAACCCGTCGACGAACGACGTGACCACGCTCGGCCGAGGCGGCTCCGACACCACGGCCGTGGCGCTCGCCGCGGCCCTCAAGGCCGACGTCTGCGAGATCTACACGGACGTCGACGGCGTGTTCACCGCGGACCCCCGCATCGTGCCGACCGCGCGCAAGCTGGACCGGCTGGGCTACGACGAGATGCTGGAGATGGCGGCCAGCGGCGCCAAGGTGCTCATGCTCCGCTGCGTCGAGTACGCCCGCCGGTACCAGGTGCCGGTGCACGTCCGCTCGTCGTTCACGACCCACACGGGCACGCTGGTGACGGACCAGCCTTCCGAAGGAGAAGAAGTGGAACAGCCGATCATCGCCGGCGTCGCGCACGACCGCAGCGAGGCCAAGGTCACCGTGGTGGGCGTCCCGGACGTGCCCGGCAAGGCCGCCCGCATCTTCGAGGTCGTCGCCGGCTCGGGCGTCAACATCGACATGATCGTGCAGAACGTGTCGGTCGCCGCGACGGGCCTGACGGACATCTCCTTCACGCTCCCCGCGACGGACGGTGCGGCCGCCACGGCCGCCCTCACCGAGCACCAGCCGGACATCGGCTTCCGGTCGCTGCAGTACGACGACACGATCGGCAAGCTCTCGCTCGTCGGTGCGGGCATGAAGTCGCACCCCGGCGTCTCGGCGCGGCTGTTCGCGGCGCTGTCGGACGCGGGCATCAACATCGAGATGATCTCAACGTCGGAGATCCGCATCTCGGTCGTCACGCGGGCGGACTCGCTCGACGACGCGGTCCGTGCGGTGCACACGGCGTTCGAGCTGGACTCGAGCGAGGACGAGGCAGTGGTCTACGGAGGGTCAGGACGATGAGCGGGCTGAACATCGCCGTGGTGGGTGCCACGGGCCAGGTCGGGAGCGTCATGCGGCGCCTGCTCGACGAGCGCGACTTCCCCGTCGCGAGCATCCGGTACTTCGCGTCCGCCCGGTCTGCCGGCACCACGCTGCCGTGGCGCGACGAGCAGGTGACGGTCGAGGACGTCGAGACGGCGGACCTGTCCGGCATCGACATCGCGGTCTTCTCCGCCGGTGGTGGCACCTCGAAGGTGCACGCACCCCGGTTCGCCGCAGCGGGCGCGATCGTCATCGACAACTCGTCGGCGTGGCGCCGGGACCCCGAGGTGCCGCTCGTCGTGTCCGAGGTGAACCCGGAGGCGATCGCCGACGCCGGCACGGGCATCATCGCGAACCCGAACTGCACCACGATGGCCGCGATGCCGGTGCTCAAGGTGCTGCACGAGGAGGCGGGCCTGCGCCGCCTCGTCGTCTCCACGTACCAGGCGGTGTCCGGCAGCGGCCTCGCGGGCGCCGCGGAGCTCGACAGCCAGATCCGCGCGGCCGTCGAGCAGGACACCCTCGCCCTCGTGCACGACGGCTCGGCCGTGACGTTCCCCGACCCGGTGAAGTACGTCGCGCCCATCGCGTTCGACGTCATCCCGCTGGCCGGCTCGATCGTCGACGACGGGCTCTACGAGACCGACGAGGAGCAGAAGCTCCGCCACGAGTCCCGCAAGATCCTCGGCCTGCCCGACCTGCTGGTCAGCGGAACCTGCGTGCGCGTCCCGGTCTTCACCGGCCACTCGCTGTCGATCAACGCCGAGTTCGACCGCCCGATCACCCCCGAGCGTGCCCGCGAGCTCCTCGCCGACGCGCCGGGCGTGCAGCTCACCGACGTGCCGACCCCGCTCGCCGCGGCCGGCCAGGACCCCTCGCTCGTCGGGCGGCTGCGTCAGGACGAGGGTGTGCCCGACGGGCGTGGCCTCGCGCTGTTCGTCAGCAACGACAACCTGCGCAAGGGCGCCGCGCTCAACGCGGTGCAGATCGCCGAGCTCGTGGCGGCCCGCCTCTCGGCGGCCGCGCCCGCCTGATCCTCGGCCCGCACGACGAACCCCGCCCCCGGTCGACCCGGGCAGGCGGGGTTCGTCGTCGGAACGAGCGCGCGGCTCGTCCGCGGGCCCGCGCGTGAGACGTCGACCCGTCAGGCCGGCGAGACGAGGGTGAGCTGCTCCTTCACCGGTGCGGCCAGACCGAAGTCGGCGCCCCAGTTCGTGAACAGCATCTCGACCGTGGCGCCCCCGAGCTCGGATGTCGCCCGGCGCAGCCGGTGGTCCGGGTCGATCCAGTACGTGAACGTGACGGTCGGCGGGAGCTGGTCGCGGGGGACTGCTGCGCCGAGGTCGCCGAGCCCGTCCCGGATCCGCGTGGTGTCGACGACGACCGTGTACGGCTGCGCCGGGACGCCGTCGAGGAGCACCGGTTCGCCCGAGGGAGCGGCGCTGACGACCGCGCCGAACAGCGCGCGGACCGGGCGGACGGGGTCCGTGCCGAGCACGAGGCTCGCCCACGTCCTGTCGTCGGGGAGGACGGCGTAGTACTTGCCACCCGTCACGGGCGACTGGATGAACGTCCGTCCGTCGACCGTCAGGATCTCGGCGACGCCGTCGGGGAGGCTCACGTGGAGCCGCGTGTTGCAGGCGGTCATGTCGATGTCGACGGTGTTCTCGACCACCGACCCGGCGACGGTCGTGCGCGTCGTCGTGGTGAGCGAGCCGGCGTGCAGCATGGCCTCGGCCAAGGTGGGGACCAGGGTCTGCGCGGTGAGCTGGCCGACGGGGACGGGCGGAGCCGTCACCGAGGACGCGGCCGCGACCACGGCCTCACCGGCGGGGACCGGCTGCGGGGCGCAGCCGGCCACGGTCGTGGCGGTCGCGACCACGAGAGCGGCGGCCAGTGCGCGGCCGCCGGATCGACCGCGGGACGGGGAGTGGGCAGCGAGCATCTGGGCCTCCTGCGATGTCGGGACGGATCTCCTCGGCATCGCGGCCGGGCGCACGACCACCCTGGCAGGTCGGTGGGGGATATGTCCCCCTTCCGGCCCGATCGTCTCGTCAGTCGGCCGGTGGGATGGGGAAGTTCTGGTCGAAGACGTGCTCGGGGTCGTACTCCCGCTTGACGGCCCGGAGCCGCCTGAGGGTCGGTTCGGGGAACGCGTCGAGCAGACGCTCGGCACGCGGGTCCGTCTCGAACGACAGGTACGTGCCGTTCATGAGGGGGTGCACGAGCGAGTCCCACTGCGCGTCGAGCCCTCGCCGGTCGGACCGAGCGCCGAACGTCGCGACCGAGAACGCCTGGGTGCGGTGCGCGTACGCGGTCGCTGCCGGGTCCACGTCGTTGATCGCGCCGCCGACCGAGCGCAGCTGCAGGAGCATGACGTCGTCGGACGCGGCGAACCGGTCGAGGGCCCGTGCGGCGCCGGTCGTCATGCGCTCGAGGAGGCCGGACCGGCTGCTCGGTGCGGCGCCGCCGTCGTGGTGGCGGGGGACCGGCTGGACGATGCCGGCGTAGGGCACGAGCTGCGCGGACTGGTCGAGTGCCGGTGCGACGCCGAGCATCGGCTCGAGCGCGGCGACGGCCGCCGAGGTGTCGTCGCTCGCGTACACCGACATGGCCCGGGCCACGGCCTGACCGCGGCGGCCCCTGCCGGGGCTGACGTGCAGGAAGCTGGTGAGCTCGCGCGGGGAGTCCTGCACGAGGGTGCCCCAGGCGTCGAGCAGCCCGGTGAGGTCGGTCGCGTCGAACGTCATCGTGGAGAACACGACGTCCGGCACGACCGACGCCTCGACCTCCACCCAGGTGACGACCCCGAAGTTGGCCCCCGCGCCGCGCAGCGCCCAGAACAGGTCCGGGTGGTGCTCGTCGTCGACCTGGAGCACGCGCCCGTCCGCGAGCACGACCTCGGCGGCCACGACGTGGTCGATGGTGAGCCCGTGGAGCCGGCCGAGCAGGCCGATCCCTCCGGTCGTGGCGAGCCCGCCGACGCCGACGCCGCCGTAGTCGCCCGACGAGATCGCCCATCCGCGCGGGGCCAGCGCCGCGGCGACCTCGCCCCAGGTGGCGCCCGCGCCGAGCCGGACGCGACGGGCCGCTGCGTCGACGACCTCGACCTGGTTCATCGCCGCCAGGTCCACGACGATCCCGCCGTCGTTCGTCGACCGCCCGGAGATGCCGTGGCCGCCGCTGCGGACGGCGAGCGGCCCGGGCTGGGAGCGGGCGTACTCGACGGCCAGCGCGACCTCGACCGGCGAGGACGCGGGCAGCACCAGGCCGGGGGTGCCGCGGCGCATGTAGGTGGACCGGAGCCGGTCGTAGCTGCGGTCGCCAGGTTCGACGGCGGCCGCGGCGAGCTCGACGGGCACCGCGTCGTAGTCGATCCCGGGCACCCGGCGGGCGAGCGCGGCCGGACCACGGACCCGCCCCGTGGTGGTCCCGGCGGACGTCCGCGCGGCGGCGACGGCGTCCCGCACGGCCGGGGCGACCTGCTCGGCGAACAGGCGGATGTCCGTGGGGTCGTCCGAGCCCAGGATGAACGTCGCGATGCCGTCGTCGAGGGCGAGCCTCGTGAGCTCGTCGACCCACTGCTCGACGGGCCCCACGAGCCCGCCCTGGGACACCGGGGTGAAGGACCCGGTGACGTTGAGCAGGCGGCGGACCTCCCGGGGGTCCCGTCCGGCGGCGACCGCGGCCTCGTCGATCGCCGCGTTGCCCCGGGCGAGGTCGCCGGGCTTGAGGTAGCCGAGCGACGGGAGCCAGCCGTCGGCCTTGGTGCCGACCAGCCGGAGCATGCGCGGCTTGTAGGCGCCGAGCCAGATGCCGACGTCGTGCGCGGGTGCCGGTCCTCGCTTCGCCCCGTCGACCCGGTGGTGGGTGCCGCCGGCGCGCAGGGGGACACGCGTGCTCGTGTCCCACACCCCGCGGATGACGTCGATCGCCTCGCTGAGCGCGTCGACCCCCTCGCCCGGCGTCAGGCGCGTGCCTCCCATCGCCTCGATCGCGTCCCAGAACGCCCCGGCGCCGAGGCCGAGCTCGACCCGTCCGCCGGAGAGAAGGTCGAGGCTCGCGACCGACCTCGCGAGGACCGCGGGCGGGCGCAGCGGCAGGTTGACGACGTTCGCCGAGAGGTGGACCCGCTCGGTGCGCGCCGCCGCGTAGGACAGCAGCGTCCACGTGTCGAGGAACGCGGGCTGGTACGGGTGGTCCTGGAACGTCACGAGGTCGAGGCCGACCTGCTCGGAGAGCACGGCGAGCTCGACGGGTGCCTGCGGGTCGCCGTTCTGCGGGGTGAGGAACGTGCCGAAGGTGAGCTCGTGGCCGTAGTCCGTCATGCTTGTCCGTTCTCGAGGATCGTCTGCGGCACAGACTATATGCCACGCCACTCGTCTGTCGCGCCGCGCACATGCGCTACGATCCCGGCATGAGCGCAACGACGGACGTGCACGCGGTGGACCTCGGGTGGTCCGTCGGCACGCTCCTGCGCCGCTGGCGCGAGGCGGTCGAGGAGGCGCTCGCGGACATCCCCGACGGGTCGCGCGGCTACCACGTGCTGTCCGTGGTCGTGCACGGGGAGCCGCCCACGCAGGCGGCGCTCGCGGCTCGGCTCGGCATCGACCGCACGGTCATGACCTACCTCGTGGACAAGTTCGAGGGCTGCGGGCTCGTCGAGCGCCGGCTCGACCCGAACGACCGGCGTGCCCGGCGCATCGTCGCGACGCCGCACGGCGTCCGGACCGTGGCCGAGCTGGAGCGGACCGTCGCGGCCGCGGAGGACGGCGTGCTCGGCGCGCTGTCCCCGGCCGAGCGCGTCGTGCTGCGGCACCTGCTGGCCAGGGCGACGTCGGACGCCGATCCGCACGCGGACGGCGGCGCCGACCGGTGCGCGGTCGTCACCGCCGACCTCGAGCCTGCACCCCACCCCGGCGCGGCCGCGACGACGCCCGTGAGCCCCGCGGCCGGCTGAGCGCCCGACGGGCCGGTCGGGGGCCCGTCACGCGGCGGACGAGCGCCCGTCACGTCTCCGCTCGTCACCGCCTGTGGTCGCGCTCCCAACCCGGCGTCTACCGAAAGGTTTAGGAGTCTGGACGCCCCCTGTGCGCGACACGAGGGTGGTCGCCGTCCCGACCGTCGCTCCCGGATGCCCGCACCGCTGCGTGCCTCCGACCCCGCGCCGGCCCGGTCCTTCGTGCACCTCCCGCCACAGTCCGCCACGCGTGCGTGCGGACGGCGGGCCGTCGTCCCGCGCTGTCGCGGGTCGCCGCCCCGCAAGCCAGAAAGGTACGAGAGATGTCCTCATTGACCCGACGGCGAGGGACGTGGGTGGCCCTGGCCACCCTCGGCACCTCGTCGCTCCTGGCGGTCGCAGGCATGCAGCCCGCGCTCGCCGCGACCGGTGGTGGGTCCCTGCCCGCTGCGGTCACCGTCCCGGCGGCCTCGCCCGTCAAGCTCGCGGCCTCGGACGGGGAGTACGCCCAGAGGTTCCTCGCGCAGTACGACAAGATCAAGGACCCGGCGAACGGGTACTTCAGCCCGCAGGGCATCCCGTACCACTCGGTCGAGACCCTCATCGTCGAGGCGCCCGACTACGGCCACGAGACGACGTCGGAGGCCTACTCGTACTGGCTCTGGCTCGAGGCGCTGTACGGCCAGGTGACCCAGGACTGGGCCCCGCTGAACCACGCCTGGGACACGCTCGAGAAGTACATGATCCCGACGAGCGCGGACCAGCCGACGAACTCGTTCTACAACGCGAGCAGCCCGGCCACCTACGCGTCGGAGTTCAACCACCCCAGCAAGTACCCGTCCGCGCTGAACAGCGGCGTGACCTCGGGTGCCGACCCCATCGCGGCCGAGCTCAAGTCCACGTACGGCACGTCGGACATCTACGGCATGCACTGGCTCGCGGACGTCGACAACAAGTACGGCTTCGGTGCGACGCCGGGCGCGGGCTGCGAGCTCGGCCCGACGGCGACCGGCACGTCGTACATCAACACCTTCCAGCGCGGCCCGCAGGAGTCGGTCTGGGAGACCGTCCCGCAGCCGTCGTGCGAGGAGTTCAAGTACGGCAACACGACGAGCGGCTTCCTCAGCCTGTTCACGCAGGACTCGTCGTACGCCAAGCAGTGGAAGTACACCAACGCCCCCGACGCCGACGCGCGTGCGGTCGAGGCCGTCTACTGGGCCAACCAGTGGGCGACGGCCCAGGGCAAGCAGGCGGACATCGCCACCACGGTGACGAAGGCCGCCAAGATGGGCGACTACCTGCGCTACGCGCTGTTCGACAAGTACTTCAAGCAGATCGGGTGCACGAGCCCGTCCTGCCCCGCGGGCTCCGGCCGCAGCAGCGAGCACTACCTGCTGAGCTGGTACTACGCGTGGGGCGGCGCGACCGACTCGTCGGCCGGCTGGGCCTGGCGCATCGGCTCGTCGCACGCGCACTTCGGGTACCAGAACCCGCTGGCCGCGTGGGTGCTGTCGACCGACCCGGCGCTCACGCCGAAGTCGCCGACCGCGAAGGACGACTGGTCGAAGTCGCTGACCCGTCAGCTCGAGTTCTACAAGTGGCTGCAGGCCCCTGAGGGCGGCATCGCCGGTGGCGCGACCAACAGCTGGGACGGCGCGTACGCCACCCCGCCGTCGGGCACGCCGACGTTCTACGGCATGGCGTACACCGAGGCCCCGGTCTACAACGACCCGCCGTCGAACCAGTGGTTCGGCATGCAGGCGTGGGGCATGCAGCGCGTCGCGGAGCTCTACAACGCGTCGGGCAACGCCCAGGCCAAGGCGATCCTCGACAAGTGGGTCCCGTGGGTCGTGAAGAACATCTCGGTCTCGGGCAACACGTGGTCCGTGCCGTCCGAGCTCACCTGGTCGGGCAAGCCCGACACGTGGAGCGCGACGAGCCCCGGCAGCAACTCGGGTCTCTCCGTGACCGTCAAGAGCACCGGCCAGGACGTCGGCGTCGCCGGCGACACCGCCCGCGCCCTGCTCTTCTACGCCGCCAAGGCGAACGACACCGCGACGGCCGCCAAGGCCAAGGCGCTGCTCGACGCCATCTGGAACTCCAACCAGGACTCGATCGGCATCACGTCCGACGAGACCCGCAAGGACTTCCTGCGGTTCGACGACACCTACGTCGCCGGTGGCGACGGCATCTACATCCCGTCCGGCTGGACCGGCACGATGCCCAACGGTGACGTCATCAAGCCGGGTGTCTCGTTCCTCGACATCCGCAGCTGGTACAAGCAGGACCCGTCGTGGTCCAAGGTCCAGACGGCCCTCGACACGGGCGTCGCCCCCACGTTCCGGTTCCACCGGTTCTGGGCGCAGACGGCCATCGCGGCGGCCCTTGCGGACTACGACCGCCTGTTCGGCACCACCACGCCGACGGACGACACGACGGCCCCGTCGGTCCCGACGGGCCTGCAGGCCGGCACGCTCACGGCCAACAGCGCGACGATCACGTGGACGGCGTCCACGGACAACACCGGTGGTTCCGGCGTCGCGGGCTACGACATCTACCGCGGCACGACGAAGGTCGGCTCCTCGACCACCGCGTCGTTCACCGAGACCGGCCTGACCGCGTCCACGGCGTACACCTACACGGTGCGGGCCAAGGACGTGGCGGGGAACGTCTCGGCCGCCTCGTCGGGCCTCACGGTCACGACGAAGGCCACGTCGACCGACACGACCGCACCGAGCGTCCCGACGGGACTCACCGCCGGCACGGTCACGTCGGACACGGTCGCCCTGACCTGGACCGCGTCCACCGACAACACCGGTGGCTCGGGCCTGGCCGGGTACGACATCTACCGCGGCACGACGAAGGTCGGCTCCTCGACCACCACGTCGTACACCGACACCAGCCTGAGCCCGTCCACGGCGTACTCGTACACCGTGCGTGCGAAGGATGTGGCGGGCAACGTGTCGGCGGCCTCCTCGGCGCTGTCCGTCACGACGAAGGCCGTGGCGACCGACACGGTCGCACCGAGCGTCCCGACGGGTCTGGCCGCCACCACGGTGACCGAGACCAGCGTGACCCTCACGTGGGCGGGCTCCACCGACACCGGTGGCTCCGGCCTGGCGGGCTACGACGTGTACCGCGGCACGACGAAGGTCGGCACGCCGACCACGGCGTCGTACACGGACTCGGGTCTGACGGCCGCGACGGCGTACCAGTACACCGTCCGGGCGCGTGACAACGCGGGCAACGTCTCGGCGGCCTCGTCCGCCCTGTCGGTGACCACGAAGTCGACGACCCCGACCGCCACCTGCAAGGTCGTGTACACGGCCAACAGCTGGAACAACGGGTTCACCGCGTCGGTGAAGGTCACCAACACGGGCACCTCGTCGCTCAACGGCTGGACCCTCGGCTTCTCCTTCGCGAACGGCCAGAAGGTCACGCAGGGCTGGAGCGCCGACTGGTCCCAGTCCGGAACGGCCGTCACCGCGAAGAACGCGGCGTGGAACGGCTCGCTGGGTGCCGGCCAGTCGGTCGACATCGGGTTCAACGGCTCCCACACGGGGACCAACAACAACCCGACGTCGTTCACGCTGAACGGCGCCACCTGCAGCTGACCCTCCCCGGCTGCACACCGCCCGCGAGGGCGACGAGGGGCCGGTCCCGGGACGAGATCCCGGGGCCGGCCCCTCGGCCGTGCGCGCCCTGACCGACCCGGGGGTAGGGACTGCCCACCCCTGGGTTGGTGGGGGGTCTTGGTGTCCGGGCGCCCGCGCGGGCCCTAGCGTCGTCTGCATGAGCTTCGACGAACCCGTCCCGACGACGACACCGCTGCCGGTGCCGACCGGGACCCGCACCCTGGCCGACGCGCCGGCGGGCGCCCGGCCCGGCCCGGCCCCCGTGGCTGCACCGGCGGCCGTGACCACCGACGACGACCTCCGCGTCGTCGCCCCGGCCCTCGGGAGCCTGCGGGCCCTGGTCGCAGCGCCCGTGTCGGGGGCCACCTGGCGGGCGGTGTCGCAGATCGTCATCGGCAGCTTCGGGCTGCTCGTGATGGCCATCTGGCTGTCGGTGGCCCTGTCGCTCGCGGCCGGTCTCGTGGTCGTGTTCCTCGTCGGCGTCCCGATCCTCGTGCTGACGCTGTGGACCACCCGGCCGTACGCCCGCCTGGAGCGGGCCCGGCTCGGCGCGCAGGCGCTCGTCGACATCCCGGCCCCCCGGTACCGCGAGCCGTCGCGTCCGGGCTGGTGGCCGGAGTGGGTCGCGATCATGGCGGACGCCCGGACGTGGGGGCACGTCGCCTACGTCGTGGTCGCGGGGCTGCTCATGACCGTCGCGACGGCGGTCGTCACGCTCCTGGGCTCCGGAGGGCTGGCGCTCCTCGTGTACCCGCTGGTCTCCGCGTTCCTCCCCGCCGCGCACCTGCCCGGGCACTGGACCGTGACGATGGTCGGCGGGGTCGTGGCCATCTGGCTCGCGGCGCTCGCGGCGCAGGCGAGCACGCTGCTGCAGGTCCGGCTGGCCCGCTCGATGCTGGGCGCGTCCGCCCGTGACCTCGCGGTCATCGCGGCGCAGGAGCGCGCCGCACGCGCCGAGGGTCGCGCCGAGCACCTCGCGGAGACGCGGACGGCCGCAGTCGGTGCCGCGGACGACGAACGCCGGCGCATCGAGCGGGACCTGCACGACGGCGCGCAGCAGCGGCTCGTGGCGCTCGGGGTCGAGCTCGGCGTGGCTCGTCGGTCCGTGACCGCCGACCCCGAGGCCGCCGCCGCAGCCCTCGACCACGCGCACCGCGAGGTCAAGGAGACCCTCGCCGAGCTGCGGGACCTGGTGCGCGGCATCCATCCCGCCGTCCTCACCGACCGTGGGCTCGACGCCGCGCTGTCGGCGCTGGCCGCCCGCAGCCCGGTCCCCGTCGAGGTCAGCGTCCCGAACCCGACCCTGCTCGGCACCGCGAGCACCTCCGCGCAGGCTGCCGCGTACTTCGTGGCCGCCGAGGCCCTGACCAACGCCGCCAAGCACGCCCACGCCCAGCTCGTCCGGGTCGAGGCCGGCGTCCACGACGGTGTGCTGAAGCTCGTCGTCCAGGACGACGGCGTCGGCGGTGCGGACGCCCACCCGGGCAGCGGCCTCGACGGCCTGCGTAGCCGGGTCGCGGCGCTCGACGGCACGTTCCACCTGGACAGCCCGGCCGGTGCCGGCACCCGACTCACCGTGGAGGTGCCGTGCGCATCGTGATCGCCGAGGACTCGGTCCTCCTGCTCGACGGGCTCACGCGCCTGCTCGCCGCGGAGGGGCACGAGGTGACCGGCTACAAGACGGCCGACGAGCTCGTCGCCGCCCTCGGACCCGGCGCCGACCTCCCGGACGTGCTGGTCACGGACGTCCGGATGCCCCCGACGCACACCGACGAGGGCCTCCGGGCCGCCGTCCACCTCCGCAGCCTGCACCCGCGGCTCCCTGTCCTGGTGCTCTCGCAGTACGTCGAGCAGCGCTACGCCCAGGACCTGTTCGCGGGCGACGTCCGCGGGCTCGGGTACGTGCTCAAGGACCGGGTGGCGGACGTCGACGAGTTCCTCGACGCCCTCACCCGCGTCGCCCAGCGGGGCACGGTGATCGACCCCGAGGTCGTCGCCCAGATCCTCGCCCGGACCCGGCGCTCGGGTCTGGAGACCCTCACGCCACGGGAGCGTGACGTTCTGGGCCTGATGGCCGAGGGCCGCTCCAACTCGGCGATCGCCGAACGCCTCGTCGTCGGGCTGCCCGCCGTCGAGAAGCACGTGACCTCCATCCTCACCAAGCTCGGGCTGCCCCCGGACGGCGACGACCACCGTCGCGTGCTCGCGGTGCTGCGCTGGCTCGAGCACGCACCCTCGACAGGAGAACGGCCATGACCACCACGCTCGAGAACCCCGTCCAGTCACCGCCCCCGCCGCCTCCTCCGCGCTCGCCGGGCTCCCGGGCCCTCATCTGGACCGGCGGGATCATCGGCGGCCTGATGCTGCTGAGCAGCGCGTACAGCTTCGCCGGTCAGCTCATCGCCGCCAACGTGGACGTCGAGTCGACGGCCCGCACCGTCACGTACGACGCCCAGCCGGTGGTGCGGCTCGTCGCCGACGGCGACGTCACGGTGACGACGGGCGGCTCCGAGGTCACCGTCCGTCGGGAGTCGCGCAGCGCGCTCACGACACCGCGGTACAGCGCCGACGTGGTCGGCGACCGGCTCCTCGTGCAGCACCGGTGCGACTGGTGGAGCCCGGGCGTGTGCTCGGCGTCGCTCGTCGTGCAGGTGCCCGAGGGCACCGACGTGGAGATCGAGGCGTCCGACGGCGACGTGTCGGCGCAGTCGCTGCACGGGTCCCTCGACGCGCACACCTCGGACGGCGCGACCCAGGTCGAGGACGTCGTCGGCGACGTGTCCGTCCACAGCGGCGACGGTCGCATCGACGTCTCAGCCGTGCAGGGCGACGTCGACGTGTCGTCCGCCGACGGACGGGTCGACGTGTCGGACGTGTCCGGCCGGGCCGACGTCCACTCGAGCGACGGCCGCGTCGAGCTCTCCGGGGTGCGCGGCGACATCGACGCGTCGGCCACCGACGGCAGCGTCACGGTCTACGGCACGGGGGAGCCCGTCGCTCTCGACATCTCGGTGTCCGACGGCCACCAGACCATCACCGGCCCCACCGACCCGAGCGCCGACGTGCACGTGCGGATCCACACCAGCGACGGCAACGCGTCGTACCTCGGCCCCAACGGCTGACCGACCACCCCACGAGGCCCCGGCCGGCGCAGCGACGCCGGCCGGGGCCTTCGTCGTCCCCTACCACGGCGGCTACCGGGCAGCAGCGCGCTCGAGGATGAGCCGGTTCAGCCGCACGTGGTCGTCCCGCTGCGTCTCGTACGTGGGTGTGAAGTACGTGACCCGGAACAGCTCCTGCAGATACCGCAGGACACCGAGTGTGAACCGCTCGTCGCCTTGCTGGAGGCGTGCCACGACGTCCGGGTGCTCGTCCAGAGCTCGGTCCACGAGCACGGTGAGCCGCTCGGGGTCAGGCACGTCCGCGAGGTCCCGGACCAGCCGTTCGGCGGCCGGGCCGAACGCCCAATACTGCGCCCACGGCACCGCCGCGACGACGATGCTCCCCGGCTGCGGGTCGGCGGGCCAGACCTGGAGGAGGTACCGCTCCGCCGGCGGCTCGTCGTCGTCGGTGGACGAGCGGAACTGGTCGGCGCCGGCCTGGCCATCGACCACGACGTAGCGCACCCGGTAGTCGCGCCCAGGCGTCAACGGGATGTCGACGCACTCGTCTCCCGGATCCCACCCACGCACGTGGGCGCGCTCGCCCGCGCGGACCGCGACCTCGACGACGGCGTCCCAGGACCTGTCCAGCTCGGGCGGCTCAGAGAGGACCTGCACCTCGACCGGGACGACCCCGCACTTCCGCGCGGCTGTGAGCATCAGCAAGTCGTCGTCCGCCAGCTCTGCGAGGCCTGTGCAGCTGTCGTCGGAGACCACTCCGTCTGGGCCGAGGGTCAGGTAGAACTGCGAGTAGTCCGCGTCGACCTGCGCGTGGATCGTCGTCACGAGCGGACGGTAGCAAGGTGCACCGACACGACCAGCGTGACGACCGCCGAGGAGTCGACGCATGTCGGAAGGCCAAGCGCGGCAGCGGGTCCACGAGACGCGAAAGGCCCTCCGGGTCCAGCGAACTCGCTGACCAGAGGGCCTTTCGCACTGTCGGGGTGGCGGGATTCGAACCCACGACCTCTTCGTCCCGAACGAAGCGCGCTACCAAGCTGCGCCACACCCCGTGGAGCCCCGTAAGGATAGCCGACGGGTGCCCCTACGACGAAACCGGCAACCGTCAGCCGGCGACGAGCGTGAGGAGCGTCGCCTCGGGGCGGCAGGCGAACCGCACGGGCGCGTACGGAGAGGTGCCGAGGCCGGCGGACACGTGCAGCCAGGTCGAGCCTGCGCCGCCCGGGCGGTCGGGGCGTGGACCCGGCCAGCCGTGCAGGCCCTTGGCGCGGCGGGTGTCGAGGTCGCAGTTCGTCACGAGCGCGCCCCAGCCGGGGACGGCGAGCTGGCCGCCGTGCGTGTGGCCCGCGATCGCGAGGTCGACGTCGTCGTCGTGCATGGCGTCCAGCACCCGCCGGTAGGGCGCGTGCGTGACGCCGAGGTGCACGTCGACGGGGTCGCCGCCGGTGCGGGCGTCGTCGGGACCGCCCGCGTCGGGGTACCGGTCGAGGTCGAGGTGCGCGTCGTTGGTCCCGACGAGAGAGACGCGGCGGCCGTCGAGCTCGACGACGTCCCGGCGGTTGTCGAGGTCGATCCAGCCGGCGTCGCGGAACCGCGCACCGAGCTCGCGCCAGGGGAGGTGCACGGGCTCCGGGTGGTGCGGCATCCGGGCGTCCGGAAGCAGGTACCGTGCCGGGTTCTTGAGGATGGGCGCGACGAAGTCGTTCGACCCCCAGACGAACGCCCCGGGCCTCGCGAGGTGCGGCTCCAGGGCGTACAGGAGGGCCGGCATCGAGTCGAGGTGCGCCCAGTTGTCGCCTGTGTCGACGACGAGGTGGGGATCCAGCGACGCGAGGTCACGGACCCAGTCGACCTTGCGGCGCTGGCCGGGCATCAGGTGCAGGTCGGACAGGTGCAGGATGCGCAGCGGGGCCTGACCGGCCGGGAGCACCGGCACGGTCAGCTCACGCAGCGTGTACCAGCGCACCTCGACGAGCGACGCCCAGGCGAGCGCCGCCGCCCCGGCGAGCGCGAGGCCGCCGGCGGTGCGGGCGATCGTGCCTGCACCGCCGTGCGTGGAGCCCATCAGGGGTTGCCGTTGCCGTTGCCGTTGCCGCGGCCCGGCCCGGGGTTGTCTCCGCCGTTCCCCGGCTGGCCGGGGAACCCGGGCTGCTGCCCGCCCGGCGGCTGGCCGTTCGAGATCCTCAGCGTGACGACCGCCCCGACCGACGCGCTCCCGTTCGGGCTCTGCTCGGCGACCGAGCCGGCGGGCACGGACGACGCGATCTGGTTCTCGTCGACCTTGACGGTGAACCCGGCGCCCTTGAGCACGGCGGTCGCGTCGCCCACCGACTTCCCGACGACGTTCGGGACGTACTTCTTCTCGCCGAAGACCTGCTTGTCCTCCGGCGCGGCGAAGCCCGGGTTCTCCGCCCCGTCGAGCGCCTGCACCATGTACGTCTTCCAGAGCGGGGCGGCGAACGTCGCGCCGAACAGGCGCGGGTAGAACGTGCCCTTGATGACGACGTCCTGGACGGGGGTCGGCTTCGCGCTGTACCCGATCCAGCTCACCGTGGCGAGCAGCGGCGTGTAGCCGGCGAACCACGTGTACTCGTTCTCCGACGTCGTACCGGTCTTGCCGGCCGACGGGAACGGCGGTGCGCCCACCTGCCTCGCCGTGCCGGTCCACACGTTGCTGAGCGCGTAGTTGATCGCGTTCGCGTACTTGGCCTCGATCGCCTGGTGGCAGTTCGCCTGGGGGACGGGGAGCTCGTTGCCCGCGGCGTCCTGGACGCTGGTGATCGCGACGGGTGCGCAGTAGACGCCGCCGGAGGCGAACGTCGCGTAGGCGGCGGCCACCGTGAGGGGGGCCACGGACTCCGAGCCGATGATGTTGGCCGGGAGCGGCTTGTAGGGGGCCGGGTCGGTGTCGCGGTCGCCCGGCGTGTGGATGCCCAGGTCGGTGGCGCCCTGCATGATCCCGCAGAGGTCGAGCTTGGTGCCCATCGCGATGTACGCGGAGTTCACCGAGTTCCGGGTCGCGTCGAGGATCGACATCGGGTGCGTCTCGCCGCTGCCCGAGTTGTGGAACTTGTACGACCCGCCCGACAGCTTGGTGCAGCTCCCGTGGAACGCGTTCATCGGGTACTGCAGGGGCGTCGCGTCGATCGTCTCGTTGAGGCTGTGGCCTTCCTTCAGCCACTCGAGCAGCGTGAACGGCTTGAACGTCGAGCCGGGCGAGAAGCCCTGCGACGCGCCGTACTGGAAGTCGGTGTTGTAGTTGATGGGCTCGTCACGAGGGTTGGTGGCGACGGGCGAGTAGTTCCGGTTCTGCGCCATCGCGAGGATCTTGCCGGTGCCCGGCTGGACCGTGACCAGCGCGTCGGCGACGTTCGACGTGTCGTCGACGGGGATCCAGGACTTCGCCTCGGTGTCGGCGAGCGACTGGAGGCGGGGGTCCAGCGTGGTGGTGATGGTGAGCCCGCCGCGGTAGAGGAGCCGGATGCGGTCGTCCCTCGTGGCGCCGAACGCCGGGTCGTTGCCGATCACCTTCGTCACGTAGTCGCAGAAGTACCCCGAGCCGGGGACGGTGTCGCCGGCCGTCATGCAGCCCTGACGGAGCGTCTGCGGGTGCAGGGTGTCGGCCAGCGGGGTCGTGATGCCGGCCTTGTACTCGTCCTTGGTGATGAACTTCTGCTGGTACATCAGGAGCAGCACCCGGTTGCGGCGGGTCTCGGACTTCTCCGGGTTGACGATGGGGTCCCACTTCGTCGGGCTCTGCGTGACGCCGGCGATCGTCGCCGCCTCGAGGTAGGTGAGTTCCTTCGCGGGCTTGCTGAAGAAGTGCTGCGCCGCGGACTCCGCGCCGTACACCGACGCGCCGAACTGCGCGATGTTGAGGTAGTTCTCGAGGATCTGCTTCTTCGTCATCGTCTTCTCGAGCGTGATCGCCAGCTTCGCCTCGCGGAGCTTGCGGGCGTAGCCCTCGGTGCCGTCCGCCTCCTTGGCGGCCTGGACGGCGGCGAGCTGCTCGGCCTCGGTGCCCGTCGACAGCGCCTTCTCGATCAGCACGTTCTTGACGTACTGCTGGGTGAGCGTGGACGCGCCCTCCTGGCCGTCCTGGCCGCCGAGGTTCCGCACGAACGCCCGGGCCATGCCCTGCGGGTCGACGCCCGCGTGCTCGTAGAACCGCTTGTCCTCGGTCGCGATCACCGCGTGCTGCAGCTGCATCGAGATCTCGGTGATCGGCACGACCACGCGGTTCTGCTTGTAGAACGTCGCCAGCAGGCTGCCGTCGGCCGCGAGGATCGTCGACTTCTCGGGCAGCGTCGTCTCGCCGAGCTCCGTCGGCAGGCCGTCGAACGCCGTCACGGACACGTCGGTCACGCCGTTCGCGGCGGCGACCGCGGGCAGGACCAGGCCTGCGGCGAGCACGCCGCCGACGGCGGCCACGAGGACGAAGGACAGCAGGAGGGCCAGCGCCTGGAAGGCGTTGACCTGTCGGCCGCGCGAGCGCGCAGGGTTCGGCATGCCGACAGGGTAGTCGGGGCCCCTGTCAGCACCGGTCCGGAGCCGCGCGGCACGGCGGACCTGCACCCAACCTGCACATGCGCCGGGGCCGGTCACGGAACATGGTCACCCGTCCACCAGTCGATATGACCCGAACGGAGTCTCGCCAGATGCCCGCGGCACCCGCTAGTTTCCCGGCAGGACCCGGGAGCGTTCGCTGCGGCACGCTCCCGTCATGGCGCCAGGAGGGCGAGTGTCGACAGTCACCTACGACGCACACTGGACGGCGGTCGCCGCGTGCGGCACGGGCAAGATCTCGCCCGACGCCCTGTTCGTCGAGGGTGCCGCGCAGCGCGAGGCCCGTTCCGTGTGCCTGGGCTGCCCCGTGCGCCTGGAATGCCTCGCGGACGCGCTCGACAACCGGATGGACTTCGGCGTCTGGGGCGGCATGACCGAGCGCGAGCGGCGGGCGCTGCTGCGCCGCCGGCCCGACGTCCGGTCGTGGTGGTCCGAGCTCGTCGGCACGGAGAGCGCGGCGCTGCCGGTGCGGTGAGAGCGCTTGCACACCGGCGCGAGCGGCTGGCCCGCCCGGTGAGCGGCCGCCCACTAGGGTGTGGCGCATGGCCACGAAGTGGGAGTACGCGACGATTCCGCTCATCATCCACGCCACCAAGGCGATCCTCGACCAGTGGGGAGCGGACGGCTGGGAGCTCGTCCAGGTGATCCAGGGTCCGGACGCCGGGCTGGTGGCGTACCTCAAGCGGCCGAAGGAGTCCTGATGGGTGCGGCGGCCCGGCTCGCCGAGCTCGGGCTCGAGCTGCCGCAGGTCGCGCTGCCGCTCGCGGCGTACGTCCCGGCGGTCAGGTCCGGCTCCTACGTGCACACCTCGGGACAGCTGCCGTTCGTGGCGGGTGCGCTGCCGGCCACGGGCAAGGTCGGCGCCGAGGTGTCGCTCGACGACGCCACCGGCTACGCCCGCACCGCGGCGCTCAACGCGCTCGCCGCGGTGGCGGCGGTCGTCGAGGCCGACGGGGGACCCGCGGGCGCCGACGCGCTCGACCGGATCGCCCGCGTGGTCAAGGTCGTCGGGTTCGTGGCGAGCGACCCCGGGTTCACGGCGCAGCCCGCCGTGGTGAACGGCGCGAGCCTCCTGCTGCACGACGTGCTCGGCGACGCGGGCGTGCACGCCCGGTCGGCCGTCGGCGTGGCCGTCCTGCCGATGGACTCGCCGGTCGAGGTCGAGATCGTCGTCGAGCTGACCGCCTGACGCCGCCCGACCCCTGACCGGCGGCCGCCTCAGCGGGCCCGACGCTCCAGGCGGTCGACGTCCAGCAGCACCACGGCCCGGCCCTCACGGCGAACCCACCCGCGGGCGGCGAAGTCGGCGAGCGCCTTGTTGACGGTCTCGCGCGACGCGCCGACGAGCTGGGCGAGCTCCTCCTGCGTCAGGTCGTGCGCCACCCGCACGCCCTCGTCGACCTGCTCGCCGAACCGCGTCGAGAGGTCGAGCAGCGCCTTGGCGACGCGTCCCGGCACGTCCGAGAAGACGAGGTCGGCCAGCGCCTCGTTGGTGCGGCGCAGCCGGCGGGCGAGCGCCTGCAGCAGCTGCTGCGCGACGGCCGGCTTGTCGTGCAGCCAGCGGACCAGCTCGGTGTGGCCGAGCTCGAGGACCACGGCGTCCGCGACGACGGTCGCGGTCGCGGTGCGCGGGCCCGGGTCGAAGAGCGACAGCTCGCCGAACATCTCGCCCGGGCCGAGCACGGCGAGCAGGTTCTCGCGCCCGTCGTTGGAGCGCCGGCCGAGCTTGATCTTGCCCTCGCGGACCACGTAGAGCCGGTCGCCGGGGTCGCCCTCGTGGAAGAGCGTGTCGCCTCGGACCGCCTCGATCGGCTTCATGCTCTCGACGAGCGCCGACGACGCCTCCGGGTCCAGCCCCGCGAACAACGGGGCCGTCAGCACGATGTCGTCCTCCACCGTGGCACACACCTTCCCGGCCGCTGTGCGGCCAGCCGGCCGCCCCACGTCCGGGTCGGACGGCGGCGGCATCGAGCCTGGGCGGCCGCGACGAGCGACCAGAGCCCCCCACAAGTCTGCCCCATGCAGGGCAGGACCTGCGGCCTAGCCGCGCCCGAGAGGCCTGTGGAGGAGCTGCGCAGCGGCGGCGGGGTCGACCGCGAGGCTCGCGATCAGCCCCTCGGTGGCGCGGGCGAGGGCGTCCTCGACGCCCCGCTGGTACGTCGCGAGCCGCTCGTCGAGGTCCCGCAGCTCGTCGAGCTGGGCGAGGTCGGCACCCGCCTGGCCGGCGCCGAGCACGGCCGCGAGCTCGGCGGGGCGCGGGACGCAGACCCCGACCTCGAGCGGCAGCTGGAACGCGACGTCCTCGCCCAGGACGTCCGGGCCGGTGGCGCGGGCCACCGCGAGGTCCAGCCGTGCGCGGACGATGCGCCGCCACCAGGCCACTCGCGCGCGCTCGACGCGCAGGGCGCGACGGTCGAGGCGCAGGTCACGAACCCGTTGTTCGACGGGTGGCGTCATGGGGCGGGTCCTCCTCGGGGAGTGTTCCTCCAGGTTCTCGGTGCCCGGGAGGCCCGACTTGAGCGCTGTGGGGCCAACGTCCCCCGACGGGAGCAACCGGGCACGTGTCACTGGCAGGTATCGAAGCCGTGGCAGCGAACGCGCATGTCAGCGCCTCGTCCTAGGCTCCCCGTGTGACGACGACCGCAGCCCCGGGTCCTGCCCAGGAGTCCTCGCTGGCCCGGACCAGGCGGGCGCGCCGGGTCGACCGCGCGCTGGCGGTCCGGTACCCCGACGCGCACTGCGAGCTCGACTTCACGTCGCCGTTCGAGCTGCTGGTCGCGACGGTGCTGTCGGCCCAGACGACGGACGTGCGCGTGAACCTCACGACACCGACGCTCTTCGCCCGGTACCCCGACCCGCAGGCTCTCGCGGCGGCGAACCCGGACGAGCTCGAGGAGATCCTGCGTCCGACGGGGTTCTTCCGGGCCAAGGCGAGGTCGGTCACGGGGCTGTCGCAGGCGATCGTCGAGCGGTTCGGCGGTGAGGTGCCGGGCACGCTGAAGGACCTGGTGACGCTGCCGGGGGTCGGTCGCAAGACGGCGAACGTGGTGCTCGGCAACGCGTTCGGGGTGCCCGGCATCACGACCGACACCCACGTGCTGCGGCTCGCCAAGCGGCTGGGCTACACGGAGAGCGACGACCCGCTGGTGGTCGAGCGTGAGCTCGGCGCGCTGCTCCCCAAGGCGGACTGGACCATGGCGTGCCACCGGCTGATCTTCCACGGGCGGCGCACGTGCTTCGCCCGCCGGCCGGCGTGCGGCGCGTGCCCCGTCGCGTCGATGTGCCCGTCGTACGGGGTCGGCGAGGTGGACCCGGTGAAGGCGGCCGCGCTCGTCAAGGCGTAGGCGTCAGGCCGGGACGGTCTCGCCCAGCCAGTCGAGGAGCAGCTCGGTGACCGTCTCCGGGACCTCGTCGGGCAGGTAGTGCCCTGCGGAGGAGACGAGCTCGAAGCGGTAGTCCGGGCCGAGGAGCGCGGCCGTGCCCGACGAGAGGGCGGCCTGTGCGGCGGGTCGCAGCCCGTCCTTGGCCCCGTGCACCTGGAGCACGGGCAGCGGCCGGGTGGACTCCAGGGCCGAGTGGTAGCGCCGTCCGTCGAGCCGGGGCATCGAGCGGACCAGCCAGCGCAGCTGCTCCATCTGGCTGTGCGCCGCGAAGGGCACGCGGATGGCCGACCGGTACATCTGCTCGGTGCTTGCGTCGAGCCAGCCAGGCGTGCCACCCCACTCGGTCAGCAGCTGCACCACGAGGTCGCCCTGGACGAGGGCGCGCTCGGGGAACGACGGGAGCTGCACGAACGCGAGGCGGCGCAGCGCACGCGGCCGCAGTGCGGCGCGGGGGTGGCCCTGCATGTCGAGCGGGTGGGGCGCACCGAACGCGGCGACGGCCCGGACGACCTCCGGGTGCAGGGCGGCGAGCGCCCACGCGATCTCGCCGCCGGTGCCGTTGCCGACCACCACGGCCTCGGACGCGCCGAGCGACCGCACCACACCGGCCACGTCCGTGGCGAGCGTCGGGACGTCGTAGCCCTGCGGCGGCTTGTCGGAGCCGCCCGTGCCGCGGACGTCCATCGCGGCGACCCGGTAGCCGGCGTCGGCGAGCGCGGGCAGCTGGTGGCGCCACGCCCACCAGAACTGCGGCACCCCGTGCAGGAGGACGACGAGCGGCGCGTCGCGGTCGTCGGGTCCGGACACGGCGACGTGGAACCGTGCGCCGTTCGCGGCCACGAACCGGTGCTGCCACGGGCCGTCGATCAGGAGCGTGGCGGAGTCGACGGTCGTCATCGAGGCGAACCTACCCGACCGTGTCGACGGCGACACCGGCTCCGGTCTCGCGGGCGTGGTGCCGGTCTCGCCACCACAGCGCCAGGCCGCCGAGCAGCGCGGCGCCGAGCGACGCGACGAGGACGGCGACGACCACGTGCTCGTCGTGCGCGCTGCCCTCGCCGAAGGCCAGCTCGCCGACGAGCAGCGACACGGTGAACCCGATGCCGCCGACGAGCCCGACCGCGAGCACGTCTCCCCAGCCGAGACCCGGGGCGAGGGTGGCGCGCGTGAAGCTCGCGACGAGCCAGGTGGCGGCGAGGATGCCGAGCGGCTTTCCGAGCACCAGGCCGAGCGCGACGCCCTGGGCGACAGGGTCGGACAGTGTGCTGTCCAGCACCCCCGACGAGAGGGTGACACCGGCGGCGAACACGGCGAACACCGGGACGGCGACCCCCGCGGACCAGGGACGCCACCGGTGCTCCCACCGCTCGGCGAGCGACTCCTCCGGCGGTGCCGGCAGCCGCAGCGCGCGCTGGGTCGACGCGACGGTGGCCGGGGCGGTGAACCCGAGCAGCACGCCCGCGATCGTCGCGTGCACGCCTGACGCGTGCAGCAGGGCCCAGGCGAGCACGCCCAGCGGGAGCAGGAGCCAGGCCGAGACGAGGCCGCGGCGGACGAGGAGCGCGAAGACGACGATCGTCGCGAGCGACGCGACCAGCGGCACGAGCGCCACCTCGTCGGTGTAGAACACGCCGATCACGATGATCGCGAGCAGGTCGTCGACCACTGCCAGCGTCAGCAGGAACGCCCGCAACGAGTTCGGCAGGCTGCGGCCGACGATCGCCAGGACGGCGACCGCGAACGCGATGTCCGTCGCGGTGGGCACCGCCCAGCCCGCAAGGTTGCCGCCGTCGGCGCGGAGGTTGACCGCGACGTACACGGCCGCGGGCACGACCATCCCGCCGACCGCCGCGACGATGGGGACCACCGCGCGGCGCGGGTCGCGCAGCTCGCCGGCGACGATCTCCCGCTTGAGCTCGAGCCCGACGACGAAGAAGAAGATCGCCAGCAGACCGTCGGTCGCCCAGCCCGCGACCGTCAGGTCGAGGTGCAGCGCGGCCGGTCCGATCACCGTGTCCGACACCTCGTGGTAGGAGGTGGGCCAAGCGTTCGCCCAGGTCAGGGCGACGACTGTGCCGAGGAGCAGGAGCACGCCGCCGGTGCGCTCCTCACGGAGCGTGTCGGCGAGGTTGCGCTCGCCGCCCGGCGTGAGCGTCGCGAAGAGGCGCTCGGCGGGACGTCGCACGGTCAGGCGTCGGCAGGTTCGGGCAGCGGCCGGTCGTCGAGAGGGGCCCGGCGGTCCTTCGGCGGGTCGAACCGGTAGCCGACGTTGCGCACCGTGCCGATCAGCTGCTCGTGCTCGGGGCCCAGCTTGGCGCGCAGCCGGCGGACGTGGACGTCCACCGTGCGGGTGCCCCCGTAGTAGTCGTAGCCCCACACCTCCTGCAGCAGCTGGGCGCGGGTGAACACGCGACCCGGGTGCTGCACGAGGTACTTGAGGAGCTCGAACTCCTTGTACGTGAGGTCCAGCGGGCGGCCGCGCAGCCGGGCCGTGTAGCCGCCGGCGTCGATCGTGAGCTCGCCGGACGAGATCTCCTGCGGGGCGTCGTCGAAGCTCGTCGACGCCGCACGCTCCATGACGAGCCGGAACCGCGTCTCGACCTCGGCCGGGCCGGCCGACTCGAGCACGATGTCGTCCGCGCCCCACTCGGCCGTCACCACGGTGAGCCCGCCCTCGGTGAGGACGAGCACCAGCGGGACCGTCAGACCGGTGGCCCGCAGCAGGCGGCACGTGGTCCGGGCGGTGACGAGGTCACGCCGTGCGTCGAGCACGACGATGTCCGCGTCCGGTGCGTCGACCAGGGCCGAGGGTTCGACCGGGAGCACCCGGACGCGGTGGGAAAGCAGTCCGAGAGCCGGGAGCACCTGGGCGGAGCCCCCGGACGCTGGAGTGAGCAGCAGCAGATCCGCCACCTGGTACCTCCCCGCGTGCGAGTGGTGGACACGGTACCGCCTGGTCCGCACGCTCCGCGCCGACCGACCGGGGGGTGGCGACGCGTCTGCGACAATCGACGCCGTGCAGACCCCCTCGTCCCCGACCAGCGTGCGCCGGTAGCGGCCCGTGCAGCTCGCCACACGCGCGGTCGTCACGGCCGCCCTCGCCGCCCTGGTCGCCGTCGCCGGGTACCTCGGGGGGATCTACGTCGCCGGTGCCGCGGGGCTCCTCGCCCTGGTGTTCGCCATCGGCTGGCCCACGCTCGCCGGGCTGCCCTTCCGCCCCGGCTCCACGGTCGTCGTCGCGATCGGCGGGCTCGGCGCCGTCGCCGTCGTCTACCTCGTGGCCGACGAGCCGTACCTGCGCGACCTCCCCGTCGTCCTCGCCGGGGCGATCGTGCTGGCCTTCATCAACGAGCTGCTCCGGCGCGACGGGCGGCCACGGCTCGTCGAGTCCGTGTCCGGGACCGTCGCGGGGACCGCTGTCGCCGTCGCCGTGACCGGGTGGGTCGCCACCGGCCGGTCGCCCGGGGGCGAGTCGCTCGTCGTGGCCGGTGCGACCGCGCTGGCGGTGGGGTCCGCCGTCGTGGCCGTGACGCTCGCGCCGTGGCTGGGCGCCGTCGTGACGACGGCCGCCGCGACCGCCGCGGGCGCGCTGGCGGGCGGCCTGCTGCCCGAGGCGGACGTCCTGCCGGGTGCCGCGATGGGCTTCGCCGTCGGCGTGCTCGTCGCCGCCCTGCACGCGCTGTTCGACCGGCTCCCCGCCCTGTCCCGGAAGACGGCAGCGCTCGCCGCCGTCACGCTCCCGGTCACGGTGACGGGCACGCTGGTGTACGTCGTCGGGAGGGTGCTGAGCTGACGTGGGCCGCGTGCTGCTCGTCGTCGCCGTCCTGGTGCTCGCCACCGGGCTCGGGCTGTGGTGGCGTGCGCGCAACGGACGGTTCACCGCGGTCGACCCGCGTGTCGTCGAGCAGGCGGAGCACACGGCGGACGCAGGAGACGAGACCCGGCTGACCGCTGCCGAGATCGGCGCGCCGCTCGGGTCGGCGCTGACGTTCGTTCAGCTGTCCAGCGCGGTCTGCACGCCGTGCCGGCGCACCCACGCGGTGCTCGAGCAGGTGGCCGCCGAGCACGACGGCGTCTCACATGTGGAGCTGGACGTGGAGGAGCACCTCGACCTCGTGCGACGCTTCCACGTGATGCGCACGCCCACCACCCTGCTGGTCGACGCCCACGGCGTCGTCGTCGGTCGCCTCTCCGGCGCGACCGACCGTCGGCATGCGCTCGCCGCGCTCGCCTCGTGTCCGGGCTCGTGTCCTGACGGGGCCGTGCCCCGCTGACGACCGAGCGCCCCGGTGGGTTCACCGCCGAGGCCCCCGGAGCACCGCTGGCCGGTGCCCACGTCGGCGGCTGACGGCCCCGGCCCCGGCCCCGTCGCCGTCCAGCCGCGCCCCTGACGCGGCGCCCCCAGAACCCCGGAGAAGCTGCCATGTCCGAGCCCGTCCCGTCCGTCGTCACCCCGTCGCCCGCTGAGCCGGCCGCCGAGCCGGCCGCCGAGTCGGCCGCTGAGCCGACCGCTCCGTCGACCGCCGGGTCGACCCCCGCCCCCGCGGGCATCGACCCCCGCGGTCCCCGCTTCGGGGCCGCCCTCACCGCCGTCCTCCTGGTCGGTGTGCTGCTGCTCGGCTCGTCGCCCGCCGCGACCGCCCTGCTCGCCGTCGTCGCCGCGGGCTTCGCCCTCGGGGTGGCGTTCGGGGTCGGCGGTACCTGGCAGGGCGTCGTCTTCCGGAAGGTCGTCCGGCCGCGCCTGGCGCCCCCGACGGAGCTCGAGGACCCGCGCCCGCCGCGGTTCGCGCAGCTCGTCGGGCTGGTCGTCACGGGGGCCGGCCTGCTGCTCGCCCTGGCGGGGGTGCCGGGGGCGGTGCCGGTCTCGGCCGCGTTCGCGCTCGTCGCGGCCTTCCTCAACGCGGTGTTCGGCCTGTGCCTCGGCTGCGAGCTGTACCTGCTGGGCGTGCGGCTGCGGGCGCGCGCCTGACGAGCAGCACGAGCAGCACGAGCGGCTGACGAGCCGCGCCTGACGAGCGTCCGACTGCCCGCAGCCGGACGCTGAAGACTCCGTCGCGTCCGGCGCGACCAGGTCTTCAGCGAGAGCGTGCTGGCGACGCGCGTCGTCGGGGCGCGGAGGTCCGCACCGTCAGTAGACGAGCGCCTGTGCGCCCTCGGCGAGCGTCTCCTCGACGAACACGGCCGCCCCGGCGATGCGCACGCCCGGCAGCACGTCGTCGGGGGTGATGCCGCGTCGGGCCGCGCACTGGGTGCACACCGTGACGGTGCCGCCCTCCAGGACGACCTCCAGGAGCTCGGCGAGCGGGGTCGCGTGCTCGAGGACCAGGTCGGCGCCGCGGCCGGGCAGCCCGAACCAGGCGGACTCGCCGGTGAGCCAGAGGCTCACCCGGGCACCGGCGGCGACCGCGGCGGCCGCCACGGTCAGGGCCTGGTTGGCCGCCTCCGGGCGGTCGGTGCCGGACGTGGTCTTGATCACCAGGCTGCGCGTCGGGGTGCTCACCGGAACAGGGTAGGGGCGGTCGCTCGTTAGGATCGGTGCATGACTGTCACAGAGGGCGTCTTCATCGGGCTGCTCGTGTCGGCGACCCTGGTGATCGGCTGGTTCGCGGGTTACGTCGTCTGGAAGCTGTACAAGGGCCAGCGCTGAGCACCAGCGCGACGACCAGGAGGACCTGAGAGATGCCGTTCGTGCTCCCGGACCCCGAGGGCCTCGCCCCCGAGGTGTACCCGTTGGCGTGGCTCGTCGGCCGGTGGCAGGGCCCCGGCGTGGTCGGCTACCCGGGCATCGAGGAGACGGCGTTCAGCCAGGACGTGGTGTTCGACCACGACGGCGGCCCGTACCTGTCGTACACGTCGACCATCCGGCTCGTCGTCGCGCCGGACGACGCGGCGGCGCTCGAGGCCGATCCCGGTGCGAGCACGGACGACGAGGGCCCCGTGTGGGCCACCGAGTCGGGGTACTGGCGGGTGCCGCCGGAGCGTCCCGACGGCCTCACCGAGGACCAGCACCCCGTCGAGCTGCTGCTCGCCGACCCGTCCGGGCACGTCGCGCTGTACGTGGGCGCGGTCGGCAAGGGCCGGATCGACCTCGTGAGCGACCTCATCGCCCGGACGGCGAGCGGCGCCGACGTGAGCGCCGGCAAGCGCCTGTACGGGCTGGTGCAGGGCGAGCTCATGTGGGCGCACGACATCGCCGCGTTCGGCCACCCGATGCAGTCCTACGCGTCCGCCCGGCTGGCGCGCGTGGGGACCACCACCCCCGACGACGAGAGCTGAGCAGCCCGTGAGCGCGGACGCGCCGCAGGACATCGAGACCCGTCACGGCGAGCCGCCCCGGCACGTCAGCCCGCTGCTGCAGCGCCACGGCGCCGTCGGCGGCTCCGGCCCCGACGCGGGCGTGGCCTGGCACTACGGCGACCCGACGGCCGAGCAGCGGGCGCTGACCCGCGGCGGCGCCGTCGTCGACCAGTCGCACCTCGGCGTGGTCCGTGTGAGCGGGCCCGACCGGCTGAGCTGGCTGAACTCGATCACGTCGCAGGAGCTCACGGCGCTGCCTCCGCGGACGTCCACGGAGCTGCTCGTGCTGAGCCCGCAGGGCCACGTGGAGCACGCGGCGGCCGTCGTCGACGACGGCGAGGCGACGTGGCTCGTCACGGAGACGCCCACCGGGCTGGCCACGTGGCTGGACCGCATGAAGTTCACGCTGCGGGTCGTGGTCGCCGACGTCACCGACGAGTGGGCCGCGATCGGCGAGCCCGTGTCCGCCGAGGGCACCGCGGACGAGCCGGTCACGTGGCGTGACCCGTGGCCGGCCACGGCACCGGGCGGCACCCGCTACGGCCTGCCCGACGAGGAGCACCCCGGCAACGACCGCCCGTGGCGGCTCGTGCTGGTGCCGCGTGCCCGGCTGGTCGACGAGGTGCGCGCCCGCGAGGCCGCCGGGTGGCCGCTCGTCGGCACGTGGGCTTCCGAGGCCGTCCGCGTCGAGGCGTTCCGCCCGCGCGCAGCCCGAGAGGTCGACCACCGGACCATCCCGCACGAGCTCGACTGGCTGCGTACCGCCGTCCACCTGCACAAGGGCTGCTACCGCGGGCAGGAGACCGTCGCGCGCGTGCACAACCTCGGGCGGCCGCCCCGGCGGATCGTCCTGCTGCACCTCGACGGGTCCGGGCACCTGCTGCCGGAGCCCGGCGCGGACGTGCACGAGGCGGCCGCCGACCACGAGGCCGGCCGCGTCGTCGGCACGGTCACCACGGTCGCGCGGCACCACGAGCTCGGGCCGGTCGCGCTCGCCGTCGTCAAGCGGTCCGCGCCGGTCGATGCGACGCTCGTCGTGGACTGCGAGGGCGGGGCGGTCGCCGCGGGCCAGGAGGAGATCGTGCCGGGGGAGGGCGTGTCCGTGGACCGTCCCGCGCCGCGCGGCCCGGTCGCCCGTGGGCTCGGGGTGCGCCCGAGCCTGTGACCGCGGGCCGGTGAGACCGGCCGGGACGGATCGGCCGGTGTGATCAGCAGGGGGCGGGCTCAGGGGCCGTGACGAGCCTGTGACGGACCCGTCGGACGAGGCGTGGACCCGGGTGGTCCCGGACGGGGAGGTCCCATGAGCACCGGTGCCGCGCGAACCGCACCACGATCCGACGCGCGCCTGCTCGTCGAGGCCCGCGTGCGCCAGGGCTGGGCGCGGGTGGTCGGCTCGTGGTTCCCGATCCTGCAGGCCGCCGTCGCCGGGGGGATCGCGTTCGGCATCGCGCACTTCCTCGTCGGGCACCCGTACCCGTTCTTCGCGCCCGTCAGTGCGTGGGTCGCGCTCGGCTTCTCGATGGACCGGTCGGTGCGGCGGGTCGCCGAGCTCGCCGTCGGGGTGGCGCTCGGGGTGGCTCTCGGCGACGTCGTCGTCCACGTCATCGGGTCCGGGGCGTGGCAGATGGCCGTGGTGCTGTTCGCGGCGGCGCTCATCGGACGGTTCCTCGACCGCGGCGCGATGCTCACCACGCAGGCGGGGGTCCAGGCGATCGTGATCGTCGGGCTCCCGATGGCGAGCGGCGGCCCGTTCGGGCGGTGGGTGGACGCGGCGATCGGCGGTGCGGTGGCGCTCGCGGTCGCACTGCTCACGCCCAGCGACCCGCGGCGGCACTCGCGGGCGCTCGCGCGGTCGGCCACCGAGGAGCTCGCCGCCGTCCTGCACGCCCTCGCGCGCGGACTGGAGACCGGGTCGGTGCGGGAGATCGACGACGCGCTCGTGCGCGGACGCGCGTCCCAGCCGGTGCTCGACGACTGGACCGAGACGGCGAAGAACGCCCAGGAGCTGTCCCGTGTGTCCCCGGCCGGCCGCCGGTACCACGACGAGCTCGGCGGCCTCGTGGACGCGTCGGTCCTCGTCGACCGGGCGATGCGCAGCGCGCGCGTGCTGGTGCGGCGCACCCGGTCCGTCGTCGACGCCGACCAGCCACACGACCTCGCCGCCATCGCCGCCCAGGTGGAGGCGACCGCCCGGGCCGCGGACGACCTGGGGGTCGCGCTCGCCAGCGGGCGCGACCCGGAGCGCGCCCGGGAGCGGCTCCTCGACGTCGCGGCGCGGCTCGACCCGTTCGTGCTGGCCACCGACGACTGGCAGGCGCAGAGCCTGGTGCTGCTGCACCGCTCGCTCGCCGTGGACCTGCTCGAGACGTCAGGCGTCTCGCCGCGCGACGCCCGCGAGCGGCTCCCGGAGATCTGACGCGGGGACCCGACCGGCCGATCCGACCTGCCGATCCGACCGGCCGATCCGACGGGCCGATCCGACGGGCGGGACCGGTCGCCCGGTACGGTCGGCACGTGGAGGTCGCGGTCAGCGCGTTGCGCGCGGAGCTCAGGCAGTGGATCGAGGCCGCCCGGGGCGGCGAGGACGTGGTGATCACCGAGCGGGGCATCCCGGTGGCGCGGCTGTCCGGCGTCGACGCGGCGGACCTGCTCACCCGGCTCGAACGGGACGGGCTGCTCACGTCGCCCGACGCCCCGCGCCCCCCGGCCCACCCGACGGCCCGACCGGCCACCGCCGTGTCCGGCCTCGTGCGCCGGCTGCGCCGCTGACGTGGCGGTCGTCTACCTCGACACGAGCGCGCTCGTGAAGCTGTGCGTGCGGGAGCAGGGCAGCGACCTCGTCGCGGCGCTCTGGGACGGCGCCGACCTCGTGGTGACGTCGCGGCTCGCCGACTCCGAGGTGCGGGCCGTGCTCGCCGCCGGACGGCGCGCCGGGCACCTTGACACCGCGACCGCCGCGCACGCGACCGCCGAGTGGGAACGGCTGTGGCCCGGGCTGCACGTGCTCGAGCTCGGCGGTCCGGTGACGGCCGACGCCGCGGTGCTCGTCGGGCGGCACCCGCTGCGCGCGGCGGACGCGCTGCACCTTGCGTCGGCGCTCACGCTGCGCTCGCCGGACCTCGTCGTGGCCGCGTGGGACGAGCACCTCGTGGCCGCCGCACGGGCGGAGGGCCTGCGCGTCGTGCCGTGAGGCTGCCGCGGTCGGCGTCGCGTCTCGTAGGCTCGGCGCGTGTCCATCGCCGGTATCCAGGTCGTCATGTTCTTCCTCTTCTACCTCGCCATCTTCGCGCTGTGCGTGTGGGCGGCCGTCGACCTGATGACGCGTCCGGCCTCCGCGTTCCCGAACGCGGGCAAGCGGACCAAGAACTTCTGGGGCGCGATCCTCGCGGTCGCCGTGGTGGTGTCGTTCCTGTCGATCCCGCTCAACGTGATCCCGTTCCCGCAGTTCCTCGGGCTGCTGGCCGCGGTCGCGGCGATCGTCTACCTGGTCGACGTGCGGCCCGCCGTGAAGCCGTACTCGAAGCGCCGCGGAGGCGGCTCGCGCGGACCCTGGGACAACGGGCGCGGCTGGTGAGCCCGTCCGACGTCGGCACGCACGCCGCTCCGGTCGCCCGGGTGGTGCGTGGCGACCTGGTCGAGTCCGTGCACCACGGGCACGTCGTGGTGCTCGCGCCCGACGGCGCGGTGCGGCTCGCGCTGGGCGACCCCGAGACCGTCGTGTGGGCCCGGTCCGCGCTCAAGCCGCTGCAGGCCGTCGGGATGCTGCGGCTCGGGCTCGACGTGGACGACGAGGAGCTCGCGCTCGTCTGCGCCAGCCACAACGCCGAGCCCGGCCACGTCGACGTGGTGCGCGGGCTGCTCTCGCGGGCGGGCCTGCGGGTCGACGACCTGCGCAACACCCCGGACTGGCCGCTGGACCCGGAGGCGGCGTTCGAGTGGCGCACCACCGGGCAGGTGCGGTCGTCGCTCACCCAGAACTGCTCGGGCAAGCACGCCGGGATGCTCGCGACGTCGGTGTGGGCGGGGTGGTCGACGGAGGACTACCTCGCGCCGGACCACCCGCTGCAGGCGGCGCTGCACGACGCGGTCGCCGACCTGACCGGGGTGCCGGTCGAGCACACGACCGTCGACGGGTGCGGTGCACCGCTGTTCTCGACGACGCTCGTCGGGCTCGCCCGCGCGTTCGCGCGCATCGCCACCGCCCGTCCCGGGACCGTCGAGGGGCGCGTCGCGCGCGCGATGTCCCAGCACCCCTGGCACGTCGCGGGCACCGGACGGGACGCGACCCGGTTCATGCAGGCCGTGCCCGGGCTCGTCGCGAAGGACGGGGCGGACGGCGTCTACGCCGCCGGGCTGCCCGACGGGGGAGCCGTGGCGGTCAAGATCGCGGACGGCTCGTCCCGGCCGCGGCCCGTGGTGCTCGCCGCGGCGCTCGCGGTCGCCGGTGTCGATCCTGCGGTGCTGCGCCCGGTCGGCGCGACGCCCGTGCTGGGCCACGGCGAGCCGGTCGGTGCAGTGCTGGCCACCTTCGGGCCCGACGCGTGAGGGCCGTGGTCCAGCGGGCCACGCGCGCGTCGGTCACCGTGGACGGCATCGTCGTCGGCGCGATCGACCGGCCCGGGCTCGTCGCGCTCGTCGGCGTCACTCCTGGCGACGGACCCGCGCAGGTCGAGGTCATCGCCCGCAAGATCGCCGAGCTGCGGATCCTGCGCGACGAGCAGTCCGCGGTCGACGTCGGTGCGCCGGTGCTCGTCGTCAGCCAGTTCACGCTCTACGGGGACACCCGCAAGGGACGCCGGCCCACCTGGAACGCCGCCGCGCCGCGGCCCGTCGCCGAGCCGCTCGTGGACGCGGTCGTCGACGCGCTGCGGGGGCGGGGCCTGGAGGTGGCGACCGGGGTGTTCGGTGCGGACATGGCCGTGGAGCTGGTCAACGACGGGCCGGTGACGATCCTGCTGGAGTCGGTGCCCGCGTCCTGACGGGCCAGGTGCCGGGACTCGACGGCAACGGGAAGGGCCCCTCGGAGTAAGCGTCCGAGGGGCCCTTCCGTGACCACAGGTCGCGTGCCACCGGCTGACCGGTGACCGACGCCGCCGTTGACGGTGCGGCTCCGACCCGACACCCGGTGGTTCGCCGGCCGCGTCACCCCGAGGGGCTCCGATGCCTGCGCTCCGCCGTGGGCGGGGGGACTGCGATCGGCTCTCCGGTCCGTAGCGACCCCTGCGTCGTCATCCGCAGGTCGGCGGGTTGCCCCTCCGATGTGGTCGCCCGTTCTCCGGTCGGCCCGGCCTCCACCGTCTGTCCCCGCAGGTTCTTGGTCTCCCCGAGGGGATTCCTTGGCCTGCGGTTCTCGAACCGTTGAGGTCGATGAGAGATTTCTAGTCCTGCTCGTCGGGGCCTGCAAGGGGTTCGGCGAGGAATGTTTGTCCACCGGTTCGCGCACACCCCTGTCCACAGGTTGACCTGCAGGAACACGCGGGAAGCACAGGGGTGTGGACAACATTTGTGGATGGTTGGCGCGTCGTTCACCCGGGTGGGTGCAGGTCGCCGGTACCCTGGTGCGCAGCGACAGGCCCCTCGGAGTAAGCGCCGAGGGGCCTTCGGCTTGTCCGGGCGATGCTCGGCCCGCGCGCCGTCCCGCTGTCGGCCTCGCACCGCCCCCGCCATGATGGCGAGGTGCGCATCGAAGCCGTGCAGGGAGACATCACCACGCAGGACGTCGACGTGGTGGTCAACGCCGCGAACTCGTCGCTGCTGGGCGGGGGTGGCGTCGACGGCGCGATCCACGCGGCCGCCGGCCCCGAGCTGCTCGCCGCGTGCCGCGAGGTCCGCCGCACGACGTACCCCGACGGGCTCCCGCCCGGCGACGCCGTCGCGACCCCCGGTTTCGGGCTGCCCGCCCGCTGGGTGGTGCACACGGTCGGTCCGAACCTGCGCGCCGGCCAGGACGACCCGACCGTCCTCGCCTCGTGCTTCACCAGGTCGCTCGAGGTCGCCGTCGAGCTCGGGGCGCGGAGCATCGCGTTCCCGGCGGTCAGCGCCGGGGTGTACGGGTGGGACGTCGCGGAGGTCGCCCGGATCGGGGTCGGCGCCGCCCGCCTCTGGGACGGCGGCGTCGAGGCGGGGCAGCGGCCGGGGCACCCCGCGACGGGCGGCATCGAGCTCGTGCGGTTCGTGCTGTTCTCCCCGGCGGCGCTCGCAGCGTTCGAGCACGCCCTCAGCACCCGGAGGAACGGCGATGAGTGACCTGCTGCCCGCCCTGCCGCTGGACGGCATGCACCGCGTCCTGTGCGTCGTGGCCCATCCCGACGACGTCGAGTACGGCACGTCGTCCGCCGTCGCCGCCTGGACGGCCGCCGGGATCGAGGTCGCGTACCTGCTGCTCACGCGCGGCGAGGCCGGGATGGACGCGTCGCCGCCCGAGCGCACGGCGCAGGTGCGCACCCGCGAGCAGGTCGCCGGCGCCGCCGAGGTCGGCGTCACGGACGTCGTCTTCGGCGACCACCCCGACGGTGTGCTCGTCTACGGGCTGGACCTGCGCCGGACCATCGCGCGCCGGATCCGCGAGGTGCGGCCCGACACGGTCGTGACCGGCTCCTGGGAGGTCGAGGGGTTCGTCGGGCTCAACCAGGCGGACCACCGCGCCGCGGGCCTCGCGACCCTCGACGCGGTCCGTGACGCCGGCAACCGCTGGGTGTTCGGCGAGCTGCTCGACGACGGCCTGGAGCCGTGGGAGGTCACGCGGCTGCTCGTCGCCGGCGACGACCGCCCGACGCACGGCGTGGACGTCGGCGGCGAGCCGCTGCGCCGTGGCATCGCGTCGCTCGAGGCCCACGCCGAGTACCTCGCGGGGCTGCCCGGCCACCCCGCGCCCGCCGACATGCTGCCGTTCGTCGCCGCGATGCAGGGCCGGGCGATGGGCGTCGAGCACGGCGTGCTGTTCCGGGTGCACGACCTGCAGGGCCCACCGCCCAGCCTCCGCGACGAGCTCGACCGGCGGGGCGTGACCCCGCCGGCCTGATCAGGCGGCGTCGAGCTCGGCGATCTCCTCGGGGCCGAGGATGAGGTCGGCGGCCTTCAGGGAGTCCTGGATGGTCTCCGGGCGGGACGCACCCGGGATGGGGATCACGACCGGTGCCTGCGCGAGCTCCCACGCGAGCGTGACCTGCTGCGGGCTCACGTGGTGGGCGGCCGCGATCCGCCCGAACGCGGAGAACCGGTCGCCCACCTCACCGGCCCGCGAGATGCCGCCGAGCGGGCTCCACGGGAGGAAGGCGATGCCGAGCTCGGCGCAGAGGTCGAGCTCGGGCTGCGACGAGCGGAACGCGGGTGAGTACTGGTTCTGCACGGAGACCAGGCGGCCGCCGAGGACCTCCTGCGCCTCGCGGATCTGCGCCGGGTTGGCGTTGGAGACGCCGGCCATGCGGATCTTGCCCTCGTCGAGCAGGTCGACGAGCACCCCGACGGAGTCGGCGTACGGCACGGTGTTGTCGGGTCGGTGGAACTGGTAGAGGCCGATCGCGTCGACGCCGAGCCGCTTCAGCGACCCCTCGACCGCCTCGCGCAGGTGCTTCGGGGAGCCGTCCACGGTCCACGAGCCGTCGCCCGGGCGCAGGTGGCCGCCCTTCGTCGCGACCAGCACGCCCGAGGCGTCGCCGCCCCAGGTGCGCAGCGCCTCGGCGATGAGGTCCTCGTTGTGGCCGACCTCGCCGGCGAGCAGGTGGTAGGAGTCGGCGGTGTCGATGAGGGTGACGCCCGCGTCGAGGGCCGCGTGAATGGTCGCGAGAGAGCGGGAGCGGTCCGGCCGGCCCTCGATGGACATCGGCATGCCGCCGAGCCCGATCGCGCTGACCTGGACGTCTCCGAGAGTGCGTGTCTGCATGGCGTCCATCAGATCAGATGACGGCGGGCGCGCACCCCCTCCGGTGCGCGCCCGCCGCTCGGTGGTGCCGGGGATCAGGCCGGCACGACCTCCTGCTCCGGCGCCTTGGCCGTGGTCTCGACCGACGGGTCGGGACGCTTGGCCAGGGCGCTCGGCCACCACATCTGCTTGCCGATGTCGAGGTTGAGCGCGGTGACCAGCACGGACCGCACGATGATCGTGTCGAGCAGGACGCCGAACGCCACGGCGAACCCGATCTCCGCGAACGACACCAGCGGCAGCGTGCCGAGCACCGCGAACGTGCCGGCGAGGACCAGCCCGGCGGACGTGATGACGCCACCCGTCGCGGCGAGGCCCACGAGCGAGCCGCGGTGGTGCCCGACCCGGATCGCCTCCTCCCGGACACGGGTCATGAGGAAGATGTTGTAGTCGATCCCCAGGGCCACCAGGAAGACGAAGACGAACAGCGGGAACGACGTGTCCGCGCCGGCGTAGCCGAACACGTTGCGGAAGATCAGCGCGCTCACACCGACCGCGGCACCGAATGAGAGCACCACGGTGCCCACGAGCACCAGCGGTGCGACGACGGCCCGCAGCAGGATCATCAGGATGACGAACACGGCCAGCAGGATGATCGGGATGATCACCTTGCTGTCGTGCGCCGCGGCGCGCTGGACGTCCAGGTTGGTGGCGGTGGTCCCGCCGACCTTCGCGTCCGCGTCCGGCACCGCGTGCAGGGTCTCGCGGGCCCGGTCGACGGTGTCGTAGGCCTCCTGGCTGTCCGGCGCTGACGTCAGGGTGCCCTCGATGTACGCGACGTCGCCCTTCACGACCGGCTCGGACACGCTGGACGGCTCGATGCCCTCGACGCCCTTGAACGCGGTCTGCACGGCGGCCGCCTCGTCGGCGTTGGCGATGACGACGACCGGGGTGCCGGCGCCGCCCGCGAAGTGCTCGGAGAGCACCTTCTCGCCCTCGATCGACGGCTGCGTGGTGGTGAACGAGTCCTCGTTGCTGAGGCCGACCGCGTTGAGCTGGGTGACGCCGATGCACGCGAGCAGCAGGATCCCGGCCGTGACGACCCACGTGCCCCGGGGGCGCTTCTCGATGCGGCCGCCGACGCGGGCCCAGAAGCCGTGCTCGGTGGGCTCGGTGTCGCCGACGTGCGGCGCCCGCGGCCAGAACACCCAGCGGCCGCACGTCACGAGCAGGGCGGGCAGCAGCGTGATCATGACGAGCAGGGCGACGACGATGCCGACAGCCGCGACCGGGCCGAGGCCGGCGGTGGAGTTCATGGTGGCGAACAGCAGGCAGAGCATGCCGATCGTGACGGTCGCACCGCTCGCGATGATCGCGGGGCTGGCGCGGTGCAGGGCGACGGCCATCGCCTCGTGCCGGTCGGAGTGGTGCCGCAGCTCTTCCCGATATCGGGCGACGAGCAGGAGGGCGTAGTCCGTCCCGGCACCGAAGACGAGCACCGTGAGGATGCCGGCGCTCTGCGCGTTGACCGTGAGGTCGTAGTTGTCGGCGAGCACGTAGATGACGGCCTGCGACACGGTGAGCGCGACGACCGAGGACAGCACCGGGAGCAGCCACAGCACCGGGCTGCGGTACGTGAGCAGAAGGATGACGATGACGACGCCGCCCGCCGCGTACAGCAGCGTGCTGTCGATGCCCTCGAACGCCTTCGACGAGTCGGCCGCCTGGCCCGCGGGCCCGGTGACGTAGACCTGCATGCCGTCCGCGCCGTCCTCGGCGGTCGCGCGCAGGTCGGCGACGGCGTCGGCCGCGAGGTCCCAGCCGTCCTTGCCGAGGTCGAGCGGCACGATGACCTGCACGGCCTCGCCGTCCTGCGACGGGACCGGGCCGACGACCTCGCCGTCCAGCGTGTCGAGCGTGGCGAAGTCGTCCACGTCGGACTGGATGGTGGCCAGGTCGTCCGGCGTGAGACCGCCCGGGCGGTCGTAGACGATGACGGCAGGGATGGTGTTCGACGAGACGAAGGTGCTCGCCACGTCGATGACCTCGGTGGACTCCGCGTTGCCGGGGAGCCAGCTCTTGGCGTCGTTGTCCTGGGCGCTCGTCAGCTTGCCGGCGAGCGGACCGAGCAGGGCGACGACGACGAGCCAGAACGCGATGACGACGAACTTCATATAGCGGTGCGTGATCCAGCCCGCGACCTTGGACATGAGTGTTCCTCAGGGGGTGTCGACGACGACGGTGGAGTTGGGCCGACGGGGGACGGAGGTGCACGTCGCGCGCCGGGCGAGTCTCAGGTTCCTCGTGGAGGTGCACGCACGACCATCCGGGATACCCCCGAGTTTCCCCTCAGGGTGTGGCGTGCGTCACGAGGGTTTCCTCAGGGGACTCTCAGGAACCGATCCACGCGACGACAGCGCTGGTCACGGGCCCGTCGTCGCGTGGCGAGTGGTCGCCGGCGACCGTCACGAGGGTGAGCGGACCCGCGATCGTGCCCAGGTGGGCGGCGAGCTCCTCGGGGGAGCCGAACGGGTCGCGCAGGCCCGAGACCGCGAGCACCGGCACCGTGACCAGGGGCAGGTGCTCGACGCGCAGCCGGTCCGGGCGACCGGGCGGGTGCAGGGGGTACGACAGCAGCACCAGGCCCGCGGCCGGCAGACCCTGCGCGACGGCCATCGAGCACATCCGGCCGCCGAACGACCGGCCGCCCAGCACCAGCCGGTCCGTGCCGACGCCGAGCTCGGCCGCGAACGCGGTCGCCTCCTCGACGACGCACGCGATCGCCGCCTCCGGCCGGTCCGGGCCGCGCCGGCCCGCGCGGCGGTTCGGGAAGTCGACCCGACGCACCGGCAGGGGCGCGAGCGCCTCCTCGAGCGCGACGAGCGTGCGGTTGTCCCGGCCCGCGCTCGCGCCCGGGGTGAGGAGGACGCCGGCGACGTCGGCCGGACCCGTGCCGGAGGGGTCGCGCCGGGCCGGTGGCTCCTCGGCCGGGGTGCTCATCGTGCGGCGGCCCCCGCGCCGTGCCGAACGACGGCGCCCGCGGCCCGGTCGACGTCGTCCTCGTCGTCCCACACGTGGAACGCGAGCCGGACCCGGCCGCCCCGGCCCGCCACCCGGCAGCCCGCCGCGTCGAGCGCCGCGCGGAGCGTGCCCCGCTCGTCGTCCTCCAGCGAGACGATCGCGCTGTCCGACGGCCCGAGCCCCACGGCGCCGCGGAACGCGTTCGCGAGACCCACCGCGTGCCCGTGCAGCGCGTCCGGGTCGGTCGCGGCGAACGCCTCCAGCGCCGGGGCGACCCCGAGCCACACGAGCCACGCGGGGGACACGTCGAACCGCCGGGCGTCGTCGGCGAGCGTCATGTCCGGGCCGTAGATCGACGCCCAGATCTCCTTGCCCGCGTACCAGCTCGCCCCCAGCGGCCGGAGCCGGTCGACGACGTCCGGCGCGACCGTGAGGAACGACGCGCCACGCGGCCCGGCGAGCCACTTGTACGACGAGCCGGTCGTGACGTCGAAGCGGCCGGCGTCGGTCGGCAGCCACCCCGCCGCCTGCGTCAGGTCGCACACCGTCAGCGCACCCGCGGCCTCCGCGGCCCGGCGCACCGCGTCGCCGTCGGCGACCTTGCCGTCCCGCGACTGCACGAGCGAGAACGCCACGGCACCGGTCGACGGCCGCACCTCGTCGGCGAGCGCCTCCACGGGCACGTGCCGCACGGTGACGCCCCGGTCCGCGTGGGCGAGGAACGGGAACACCACCGAGGCGAAGTCCTGGTCGACGGTGAGCACCTCGCACCCGTCGGGCAGCGCCGCCGCGACCAGCCCGACCAGCGACGACACCTGCGCGCCGATCGCGACCGACCCCGGGTCCACGCCGACGATCCGGGCGTACGCCTCCCGGGAGCGGGTGACGGCGTCGTCGTAGCCGGCCATGTCGATCCGGCCCGCCTGCCACGCGTCGATGCCGGCGCGCATGGCGTCCGCGGTCGCGCGGGAGGGCAGGCCGCACGTGGCGGCGTCGAGGTAGCCGGGCACGCGGTCGAAGCAGGCCTGCAGGTCGCCGAGAGTGCCGGTGGTCGTGGGGGCGGTCATCCCCCGATGCTCGCCGGGCGCGCGACGACGCACAACGGCCACCTCGCCGGAAGTGGCTCCCGAGGGTCCGCCGCCGTGAGCGGGTGGGTCAGCGGGTCGGTCAGCGGAAGACCGCCGCCACCGCGGCGACCTCGATCAGCGCCCCGGGGAACGCGAGCGCCGACACCCGGGCGCCCGTCACGAGCGACGGGTCGCCCTCGACCGCCAGCGTCGGCGCGGCCGCGGCGTAGGCGGCACCGAAGTCGGCGCCCTCGACGACGAGGATCGTCCAGGCGACGACGTCCCGGATGGTCGCGTCGACGGCGGCGAGCGCGGTCACGACGTTGGCCATGACCTGACGCGTCTGGGCGGCGATGTCGTCGCCGCCGACCAGGGCGCCGGTGGCGTCGACGGCGTTCTGGCCGCCGACGTGGATGGTCGTCGCCCCCGGCGGCACGACGGCGACGTGGCTGAACGCCGGGCTGTGCACCAGCCCGGCCGGGCGCAGGAACGTGACGGTGGTGTCCATACGGGTCACGCTAGGGCGAACCGCCCACACGGCCCCGGCCGGCCGGTTAGGGTCGCGCGGTGTCCGTCGACGCCCTCCTGCTGCTCATCGCCGTCGTGACCGTGCTCGTCGGTCCCGTGCTGATCGTGCTCGGCAGCCGGCGGATCGGCGCCGCCCGGCGCGTGCCTCGCGTCGCCGTGCCCGCCCGGCTGCTGTCCCGCTGGCTCGTGCCCGGCGGGATGATGCTGACGATCGAGTACCCCGGCCCCGACGGGCGGCCGCTGCGCGCCGACACGTACGCGGTGATGCGGCAGGGGATCGGTGCGACCCCGATGTTCGCGGGGTGGGCGTACGTGAACCCGGACGACCCGTCGGACGTGATGACCCGGCCGACCGGGCGGACGGGGGCGGGCTGGTGGCTCGTGGTCGTCGGGATCGTGCTGTGCGTCGCGACGCTGGGGCTGCTCCTCGCGGCGTGGGTCGTGCACCTGGTCTCGACGATGCCCGTCGCGGGCTGACGGCTCAGTCGAGGCCCAGCACCGACCGGATGGTGCGGACCACGCCGTTCGCGTTGTTCGACGGTGCGACGAACCGGGCGGCGGCCCGGACGTCCGGGTGCGCGTTGTCCATCGCGAACGACCAGTGCGCGGCGGCGAGCATGCCGAGGTCGTTGAAGTAGTCGCCGAACGCCATCGTCTGCTCGGCGGTGATCCCGAGGGCGGCCTGGACGCCGCGCAGCGCGGTGCCCTTGTCGACCGACCGGGCCATCACGTCGACCCAGTGCTGCCCGGACACCAGCACCCGGTCGTGCTCGTCGAACGGCGCGAGCAGCGGCCCGGCCCCCTGCTCGGCGGGCCCGAAGTCGTACACGGCGACCTTGAGGACGTCGTCCTCCACGGCCGCCAGGTCGTCGACGAGCTCCAGCAGCGCGTAGTAGGGGCGGACCTGCGCGAGGAACCGGTCGTCCGTCCGCTCGACGTACGCGGACCGCTTGCCGCACAGGACGGTCCCGACGTCGCCGTCGGACCCGCGGACCACCTCCACGATCGCCCGGGCCGTCGCGAGCGCGAGCGGGTCGGAGCCGACCTCCTCACCGTGCCGCACCACGTACGCGCCGTTCTCCGCGATGTACACGAGGTCGTCGCGCCCGAAGTCCCGGCGCAGCGTCGCGTACTGGCGGCCGCTCGCGGGCGCGACGAGGACGCCGCGGCGGTCGAGCTCGTCGAGCAGCGGCCAGAAGCCGTCGTCGATCCGCTTGGCGTCGTCGAGCAGCGAGCCGTCCAGGTCGAGCGCGATCAGGCGGATGTCGGGCCTGGAGCCGACGTCGGGCGGGTCGAGCACGGGCGGCGTGCCGGGCGAGGAGCTCATCGCCCGATCCTCGCAGGCGCTCAGCGTCCCGCCGCGAGCGCGTCCGACACGCCGGTCTCCGGCGGGCCGCCGATCCGCGGCGAGCGGTGCGTCAGGGCGTCGAGCGCGGCCCGTCCCGACGCGGGAAGCTCCCGCACGCGGTACATGACCGCCTTCGCGGGCTCGACGCTCCGCGACGAGACCCCCACCCCGACCACGTCGATGCCCGCCGCACCGCACGAGAACAGGGCACGGCGCAGGTGGTAGTCCTGCGTGACGACGACCGCTCCGGTCACCCCGAACACGTCGTGCGCCCGCACGCACGTGTCGTGCGTGTCGACGCCGGCGTGGTCGGTCACGATCGCGGCGGACGGCACCCCGTGGTCGACCAGCCAGTCGCGCATGGCCGTCGGCTCGTCGTGCCAGACCGTGGTGTTGTCGCCGCTCACCAGGACCACCCGCACGGTCCCGTCCGTGTACATCCGGCGGGCGGCGTCGAGGCGTCGCCGCAGGTACGTGGACGGGGTGCCGTCGGGTCGCAGGCCGGCGCCGAGGACGAGCGCGACGGGTCGCGCGGGCACGTCCTGCGCGTCCCGCACCCGGGACTGGCCGACCGCCTGCACCCACAGCACAGGGGCGGCGACGGCGACGGCGAGCACCGCGGCGACCACCGTGACGCGACGGCGACGCGACCGGCGAGGTGGTGCGTCGTCGTTCACGACCGCGAGCGTAGAGGTCCCCGCACCGGCGGGGAGCGACTTCGACGTGCAGATGCCGTGTGGGTGGGCCCGGGCACGATGGGCCCGGGCACGATGGGGCCCGACTCGTCCGCCGAGGCCGCAGGGGGCAGCCGTGGAGATCGCAGCATCGTTCGTCCAGCTCGTCCGTGACGTGTCGCGGCACCTCGGCGACGCCTACGCGTGGGCGGCGTCGCTCGCGGCGTGGCTCGTCGTCGGGAGCCTGTACGCCGGCGCCCGGCCGTCGGAGCTCCTCGCGCGGGCCGCCGGAGCGCTCGGCCCGGACAGGGTCGCCGACTGGTGGGCCTCCGGCCTCCCTCCGCTCCTCGACCCCGGGTCCGTCGTGGGTGGGGCGGCGCGAGCGGTCGTGGTCGGGCTCCTCGCCCTGATGATCGTCCGGCCGCTGTGGCTGGGGCTGCCGGACGCGGAAGGCGTCGCGTTCGAGGGTGCCCGCGAGGCGGAGGGCCGCGCGGGGTCGACGACGTGGCTCGCCCTCGTGATCGTCGTGCAGACGGCCACGACGACGTCGTCGGCGGCCGGGTGGGTGCAGCGGACGGCCTGGCTCGGGCTCGGTCTGTGCGCCGCCGCCGCCGTCGTCCTCGCCGTCGTGCGGACCGTCCTGCGCCGGGTGCGGCGGTCGGACGGCTCCGTGCTCGCCGGCGCCCTGGTCGGGGTGGTCGGCGGGCTCGTGCTCCCGCTCCTGCTCCCGGCACGCGCCCTCGCGGTGCTCGTCGCGAGGAGGTCGGCGGTCGACCGCCCTGCGGAACCGCTGCCGAGCGGTGCCGTGACACCGGGCTCCGTCTGACGGCCGGTGCTCGTGCTCGGACCGGCCGGCCGTCCGCCGGGCGCGCAGCGGGTGACGTGTCACGCCTGCGGCGAACACGGGCAGTGGTCACCCCACCCCGCCGTTAGCATCGAACAACGCCGCTCGTCGTCGCCCACCGGCCGCCGCCCCGGGTACGCAGCGAGCACGTCGTGAGGGAGTGCACATGTTCGAGAGATTCACGGACCGAGCCCGTCGCGTGGTCGTCCTTGCCCAAGAAGAGGCACGGATGCTCAACCACAACTACATCGGCACCGAGCACATCCTCCTGGGACTGATCCACGAGGGTGAGGGTGTCGCGGCCAAGGCTCTCGAGTCGCTCGGCATCTCGCTCGAGGCCGTGCGCGCCCAGGTCCAGGAGATCATCGGCGAGGGCCAGCAGGCCCCGTCGGGCCACATCCCCTTCACCCCGCGCGCCAAGAAGGTCCTGGAGCTGTCGCTGCGCGAGGCGCTGCAGCTCGGCCACAACTACATCGGCACCGAGCACATCCTGCTCGGCCTCATCCGCGAGGGTGAGGGCGTCGCCGCCCAGGTGCTCAACAAGCTGGGTGCCGACCTCAACCGCGTGCGCCAGCAGGTCATCCAGCTCGTGTCCGGCTACCAGGGCAAGGAGCCCGTCGCCGCCGGCGGTCCGCAGGAGGGTCAGCCCTCGGGCTCGGCCGTCCTCGACCAGTTCGGCCGCAACCTCACGCAGGCGGCGCGCGACGGCAAGCTCGACCCGGTCATCGGGCGCGAGAAGGAGATCGAGCGGGTCATGCAGGTGCTGTCCCGCCGCACCAAGAACAACCCGGTGCTGATCGGCGAGCCCGGCGTCGGCAAGACGGCCGTCGTCGAGGGCCTCGCCCAGGACATCGTGCGCGGCGACGTGCCCGAGACGCTCAAGGACAAGCAGCTCTACACGCTGGACCTGGGCGCCCTCGTGGCCGGCAGCCGGTACCGCGGTGACTTCGAGGAGCGCCTGAAGAAGGTCCTCAAGGAGATCCGCACGCGCGGCGACATCATCCTGTTCATCGACGAGATCCACACGCTCGTCGGTGCGGGTGCCGCCGAGGGCGCGATCGACGCGGCGAGCATCCTCAAGCCGATGCTGGCCCGCGGCGAGCTGCAGACCATCGGTGCGACCACGCTCGACGAGTACCGCAAGTACGTCGAGAAGGACCCGGCCCTGGAGCGACGCTTCCAGCCGATCCAGGTCGCCGAGCCGAACCTGCAGCACGCGATCGAGATCCTCAAGGGTCTGCGCGACCGCTACGAGGCGCACCACCGCGTGTCCATCACGGACGCCGCCCTGGTGGCCGCCGCGACGCTGGCCGACCGGTACGTCAACGACCGGTACCTGCCGGACAAGGCGATCGACCTGGTCGACGAGGCGGGCGCCCGCCTGCGCATCCGCCGCATGACGGCTCCGCCGGAGCTGCGCGAGCTCGACGAGCAGATCGCCGAGACGCGCCGCGACAAGGAGTCGGCGATCGACGAGCAGGACTTCGAGAAGGCCGCGCGCCTGCGCGACACCGAGAAGCAGCTCGGCCTGCGCCGCCTCGAGAAGGAGAAGTCCTGGAAGAACGGCGACCTCGACGCCGTCGCGGAGGTGGACGAGGAGCTCATCGCCGAGGTGCTGGCGAACGCCACGGGCATCCCGGTGTTCAAGCTCACCGAGGAGGAGTCCAGCCGTCTGCTCCACATGGAGGAGAACCTGCACAAGCGGGTCGTCGGCCAGGACGCCGCCATCAAGGCGCTCTCGCAGGCCATCCGCCGCACGCGCGCCGGCCTCAAGGACCCGAAGCGTCCCGGTGGGTCGTTCATCTTCGCCGGCCCCACGGGCGTCGGGAAGACGGAGCTCGCCAAGGCGCTCGCGGAGTTCCTGTTCGGTGACGAGGACGCGCTGATCCAGCTCGACATGTCCGAGTTCTCGGAGAAGCACACGGTCTCGCGGCTGTTCGGGTCACCCCCCGGCTACGTCGGGTACGACGAGGGCGGCCAGCTGACCGAGAAGGTGCGCCGCAAGCCGTTCTCGGTGGTCCTCTTCGACGAGGTCGAGAAGGCCCACGCGGACATCTTCAACTCGCTGCTGCAGATCCTCGAGGACGGTCGCCTGACCGACTCGCAGGGCCGGGTGGTCGACTTCAAGAACACCGTCATCATCATGACCACCAACCTCGGTACGCGGGACATCGCCAAGGGCCTGCAGACCGGCTTCCAGGCCGGCGGCGACCTGTCGACGTCCTACGAGCGGATGAAGGCCAAGGTCAACGACGAGCTCAAGACGCACTTCCGTCCCGAGTTCCTCAACCGCGTCGACGACGTGGTCGTGTTCCCGCAGCTGTCCCAGCCGGAGATCTTCGCGATCGTCGACCTCATGGTCGCCAAGCTGGCCAAGCGGCTGCGCGACAAGGACATGGACATCGAGATCACGTCCGCGGCCAAGAAGCTCCTCTCGGAGAAGGGCTACGACCCGGTCCTGGGCGCCCGGCCGCTGCGCCGCGCGATCCAGCGGGACATCGAGGACGCCCTGTCCGAGAAGATCCTGTTCGGGGAGCTCAAGGCCGGCCAGCTCGTGATCGTGGATGCCGAGGGTGAGGGGCTCCTCGGGGAGTTCCACTTCCGCGGCGTGCCGAAGGGCGAGCGCCCGGCGGAGCCCGTCACGGTGGGCGCCTCGGTCGGGACCCCCGGCTCCGGGACCGACGTGCCGGCCGCGCCGACCGTCTCCGGTCGTGGCGACGGCGGGACGGGCACGCAGCCGATCGCCGGCTGACACCCGTTCCTCACGACGACAGCCCCGGTCCCCTCTGAGGGGGGCCGGGGCTTCGTCGTCCCCCACGGCGGTCGGTGCGGGCAAGACGACCGTCGCGGGTGCGCTCCGACGCGTGCTGGCCGGCCGCAGACCGGGCGTCGGCGTTGCTCCTGCCCTGCCGGTGGCCGCTCGCGTCGTCGACCCTCCAGTGATGGCGGCGTGACGCCATTCTTGGACGATTGTCCATCCGCCTGGAAAGTCCCTTCTGGACGGCCGTCCACGCAATCATGGACAACCCGAGGCCGTTGCTTGCCCGGCGTCCGGAATGTCCGATACTGTGACGCCCGGCCGGGAGGCCCGAACAAAGCACGGTCGTTGTCACCTGCTTCGTGCGCATTCTTCTCCGGCCCCAAGAATGGTGAGCAGAAGTGCCAGGCCCGGTGGCGGAGCGGGCCGTGCAACGCGATGACGTCGTCGCGGTGCACGGTGTCGTCGGCCGTCGCGGACCGGCACGTCCTCTCGTCCCGAGAGCACAGTCAGCAGGGGGTCCACGCGTGCACATCGACAGGAACTCAGCCGAGAAGTACAAGCCCGAGTACGACGTCCTGGTGCGTCGGTTCGCCGAGACGTTCGCCCGGACGAGCCCCGCCAAGGAGGCGATGGGCGCCGCGATCTCGGTGTTCGAGCCGGGCGAGACGATCCGTGAGCACGTGAACAAGGAGAACGTCGAGGAGGTCTTCCTCGTGCTGGAGGGCGAGGTCGACTTCGCCCTGGACGGCCGGCACGAGACGATCCGCACGGGCGACATGGGCATGGCGCACATCGGCGAGGCGCACGCGTTCACGAACATCGGCGCGGACACGGCCCGCCTGCTGAGCATCTGGTGGCGGGCGGTCCCGTCGCCCGCCCTGGTGGGCTGACGGCGATGTCGACGACCGTCGCCCCGACCGTCGTCTTCACCCCGCCACCGACCCCCAACGGGCCCCTGCACGTGGGCCACGTGGGTGGCCCGTACCTGCGGGCCGACCTGTACGTGCGGCTGGTCCGGCTGGTCGACGACCGCGAGATCGTGCACGTCAGCCACGTGGACACCTACCAGTCGTACGTCGCGAAGAAGGCGGCGGAGGTGGGTGCCGAGCCCGACGGGCTGGCGCAGGAGTTCACCGAGCGGATCCGCGCCGACTTCGCCGCGTACGAGCTGGCGCACGACCGGTTCGGCGACAACCGGGACCCGCGCTACCTGCGGTTCCTGCGCGAGGGCGCGGCGGCGCTGACGGCGGCGATCCCGGTCGTCGAGCGGGAGGTGCCGCGGTGCGACGGGTGCGGCCACAGCCAGCTCGAGGCGTACGCGCGGTCGGCGTGCACCGGCTGCCTGCACGACGCGTACCTCAACGTGTGCGAGAACTGCTCGCTGCCGCAGGGGGTCGACGGCGCGCTCGGGCTGCGGTGCACCCGGTGCGTCGGAGGAGAGGCGACGGGGGCCACGGTGGCCCGGTTCCTCGAGCTCGGCGCTGACCGGGTCGCGACCGTCGAGCGGACGGTCCGCGGCCGCCACGGGGCGTCGCGCCGGGCAGAGGCCCTGTTCTCCCGCCTCGGCCCGCACCTCGCCCTGTGGCAGTTCGACTCGCCGTACGGCATCGCGGTGGACGACTCGGGGCTGGTGCTCAACCCGTGGATGGAGATCTTCTTCCACCACACGTGGTGCCTCATGCAGGAATGCGGCGTCGACGTCGACCAGCCATTCGCGGATGCGGTCGCCGAGCTGAACCGCCACGAGCCTGAGGTGATCTATTTCTTCGGCGTCGACAACACCTACTACTACGCATTCTTGTTCACAGCCCTCGCGCAGGCGCTGCGCATTGTCCCGATGGTGCCGTCACGGCTGAAGATCAACCACTTCATGCATCTGGACGGCGCGAAGATCTCCTCCAGCCGCGGGAACGTGGTGTGGGCGGACGAGCTGGTCGGCACGGCACCCGTCGACGTGCTGCGGACCCGGCTCGCGCGCAGCTGTCCGGAGTACGCGCCGCGGGAGCTCGCCGACCCGGGCCAGCGCCCGCTCAGCCCGCAGGGGCCGTGGGGCGACGACGGTGGCGGGGGTGCGGGACCGCGTGAGCTCGACGTGGTCCGGGAGCGCCTGCTCGGGCTCGCCGCGATCGACGAGTTCAGCGTGGAGCGCCTCGTCGACGTGCTCGACAAGGGGCGGGCCCGCGCGGCCGTGGTCGGCGGTGCCGACGCGGCGGCGCTCGACCGGTACCTCGCGGACGTGTGCCGCGAGCTCCGGCTGGCCTAGCACCCGGCCCGCACCTCCCGGCCCGCCGCCCGGCCCGCATCGTCCGTCCCGCACCGTCCGGCCCGCACCACCCGCCGCGCCGCCCGGACACCCCCGCGGCGTCCGGATCCGACCCCGGGTCGACCTCGTCGACCCGTCCGTTCCCCCTTCTTCCTGCCCGCACTCCTCCGGAGGTCAGTCCGCCATGCCCGCACCCGACCCGTCCGTCACCACGCAGCACCCCCGCCGCAGCCTGCGCGAGCTGTTCGCCGCGCCCGGCCTGGTCCGCATCGTCGGCGCCCACAACCCTCTCGGCGCCCGCCTGGCAGAGCGCGCCGGGTTCGACGGCGTGTGGGCCAGCGGCCTGGAGGTGTCCGCGTCGCAGGGCGTCCCGGACGCGGACATCCTCACGATGAGCGACCTGCTCGGGGTGTCGGCGTCGATGGCCGCCGCGGTGCGGATCCCCGTGGTGTCCGACTGCGACGCCGGCTACGGCAACGTCCCGCAGGTCATGCACATGGTCCGGCGCTACGAGGCGGCCGGGATCTCCGCGGTGACGATCGAGGACAAGCAGTTCCCGAAGATGAACAGCTTCGTGGCGAGCAACCAGAGCCTGCTGCCCGTCGAGGCGTTCTGCGGGAAGATCTCGGCCGCGGCGGCCGCCCGGACGAGCGACCTCATGGTCATCGCCCGTATCGAGGCCCTCATCGCCGGGCACGACGTGGACGAGGCGCTGTCCCGTGCCCACGCCTACGAGGCGGCCGGTGCCGACGCCGTGCTGATCCACGCGAAGGACCGCTCGCCCGACGTGGTGCTGGAGTTCCTGGAGCGCTGGTCGTCCTCGCTGCCGGTCGTCGTGGTCCCGACGACCTACCACACGGTCACGGCCGACGAGCTGGAGCAGGCCGGCGCGAAGATGGTCGTGTACGCGAACCACGGGCTGCGCGCGCTCATCACGGCCGTCTCGCGGACCTTCTCGTCGATCCTGCGCGACGGGCACACCACGCCGATCGAGGACAGCATCGCGTCGGTCGACGACGTGTTCGAGCTCCAGGGCCTGCGCGGCATGCTCGACGACGAGCGGCTGCACGACGCCGCCGGGGTCGAGCACGCCCTCGCCGCCGCACCCGTCGGCGACCGCTCGTGACGGCTCTCGTGACCGCTATCGTGACGAGCCCGCCGGTGCTCGACGCCGACGAGTTCCTCGGCGTCCTCGCGTCGCGCGACCTGGGCCCCGTGGTCGGCGTGCCCTGCTCGTTCTTCGCACCGGCGATCCGCCGGATGGAGGACGGTGCGGACGTCGAGTACCTGGCCGCCGCGAACGAGGGCGAGGCCGTCGCGATCGCCGTGGGAGCGCGGATCGGCGGCCGGCGACCGGTGGTCGTCATGCAGAACTCCGGCCTGGGCAACGCGGTGAACCCGCTGACGTCGCTCGCGAGCACGCTCGAGGTCCCGGTGCTGCTGATGGTGACGTGGAGGGGTGAGCCGGGGTCGCCGGACGAGCCGCAGCACCGGCTGATGGGCGCGATCACGCCGGAGCTGCTCGACGCGATGGGCATCCGGCACGAGATCCTCCCGGCCGACCCGGCCGCGCTGGGGGAGCGGCTCGACGCGGCGCTGGCGCACATGGACGAGACCGGGCTGCCGTTCGCGTTCGTCGTCCGCAAGGGCACGTTCGACAAGGCCGTGCCCCGGCCGCCGCAGGACGGCGCCGACGGCCGGCCGCCGCTGCGCGCCGAGGTGATGGGCGCGGTCGTCGAGGCCCTGGGGCCCGACGACGTCGTGGTGGCGACCACCGGGTACACCGCCCGGGAGCTGGCCGCGGGCTGGGACCGGCCGACCAACCTGTACGTCGTCGGGTCGATGGGCTGCGCGTCGAGCGTCGCGCTCGGCATCGCCACAGCGGCCCCGGAACGGCGGGTCGTGGTGCTCGACGGCGACGGCGCCGCCCTCATGCGGATGGAGGCGCTCGCGACGATCGGCGCGGTGCAGCCGGACAACCTCGTGCACCTCGTCCTCGACAACGGTGCGTACGAGTCGACGGGCGGGCAGCGCACGTCGTCGGCGCACGTCGACCTGGTCGGCGTGGCGCGCGCGTGCGGGTACGGGACGGCACACCGGGTGACGACCTCGGACGCCGCGGCGGCGGCGGTGCGCGACGCGGTCGGCACGACGTTCCTGCACGTCCCGGTGTCGTCCGGCACCGACCCGGCGCTCCCGCGCCCCGCGGTCGCCCCGCCCGACGCCGCACGGCGGCTGACCGGGGCGCTGGCCCGATGAGCCGCGTCGTCCTCATGAACCCCGGCCCGGTGATGACCGCCGCCGAGGTCCGCGACGCCCTGTCCGGTCCCGACCTGTGCCACCGCGAGGCCGAGTTCTCCGACCTGCTCACGCGCGTGCGGCACGGCCTCACGAAGGTGTGCGGCGGCACCGGGAGCCACGACACCGTGGTGCTGACCGCGTCCGGCACGGGCGCCGTCGAGGCCGCGATCGCCAGCGCGGTCCCGCGCGACGGCGTGGTGCTGACCCTGGAGAACGGGCACTACGGCGAGCGGATGCACGACATCGCGGTGTCGCACGGCATCGCGGTGCGGCGCCTGGCCGTCCCGTGGGGGCAGCCGCTCGACCCCGCCGACGTCGCCGCCCGGCTCGCGGCCGAGCCCGATGTCACGCACGTGACGCTCGTGCACCACGAGACGAGCACCGCGATGCTCAACGACCTCACGGGGATCGCCCGGGTGGTCGCGGACGCCGGGCGGTCGCTCGTCGTCGACGCCGTGAGCAGCGTGGGCTGCGAGGACGTCGACGTGGCCGCGCAGCGCATCGACTGGCTCGCGGGCACGTCGAACAAGTGCCTCGAGGGCGCGCCGGGGCTCTCGTTCGTGACGGCCCGGACCGAGCTGCTCGACGCGCTCGACGGCCGGTCCGGCCGCGGCTACACCGTCGACCTGGGGCGGCACCACCGTGCGCAGTCCCGCGCGCTCGCCCCCGCCTTCACCCCGGCGGTGCCCACGTTCTACGCGCTCGACGTGGCACTCGACCGGCTCCGGCGCGAGACCGTGGCCGGCCGCGGCGCCCGCTACGGGCGGCTCGCCCGGGTGCTGCGCGACGGGCTCGGCGAACGCGGGCTCGACGTCCACCTCGCGCTGCACGAGCGCTCCTGCTCGCTCACGTCGCTCACGCTCCCCGACGGCATCGGGTACGCCGAGCTGCACGCCGGGCTGCGCGACCGTGGGTACGTCGTCTACGCGTCGCAGGAGCACCTGCGCGACCAGGCGTTCCGGGTCGCGACGATGGGCACGCTCACCGAGGACGAGGTGCACGGGTTCCTCGGGGCGCTCGACGAGGTCCTCGACGAGCACCGCCAGGCCCGGTGGCACCGCGAGCGCCGGCACACCGGTCGCGTCCCCGCGCAGCGCACGGTGGCGACGTGACCGCACCGCTGCGGGTGGCCGTCGTCGGGGGAGGCCCCCGTGCGACGTACGCCCTCGAACGGCTCGCCGCGCACGCGGCCGCGCTCACGGAGTCCCGTCCGCTCGAGGTGCACGTGTTCGAGCGGACCGGTCAGTTCGGTGCGGGGTCCGTCCACGACCCACGCCAGTCGACGACCGCCGTGCTCAACCGCACGGCCGACGAGGTCGCGTTCTGCGCGGACGAGTCGGTGGTGGGTGCGGGGCCGCTGCGTCCCGCCGACGCGCGCCCGACGCTCGCGGGCTGGATGGCCGCGCACGGCGGCCCGTCCGACGCCGGGTCCGTGTGGCCGCCGCGTGCCGTGCACGGCGAGGCGCTCGTCGACCACCTGCGGACGTTCGTCGACGAGCTCGAGCGCACCGGGCGTGCCCGCGTGCACCTGCACGCGACCGAGGTGGTGGACCTGCGGGGCTGCGCGGTCGGCGAGGTCGCCGTCGTCGACCGTCGGGGCCGTTCCTGGCCGGTCGACGACGTGCTGCTCGTGACCGGCCACGGCTCGCCGCGACCTGCGCACGCACCGGGGACCCCGTGCCCCGACGACCGGGCCGACGACCGGACCGACGACCGGGCCGACGCCCGGGCCCGCGTGCACCTGACGACCCCGTACCCCCTCGACGACCCGTCGTCGGTCGCCCTGGTGCCGGCCGGGGCCAGGGTCGCGTGCGTCGGCACCGGCATGACGGCGATCGACGTGGTGATGGCCCTGACGACGGGACGCGGTGGCCGGTTCACGGCGCGCGCCGACGGGCGGCTCGACTACGTGCCGTCCGGTGCCGAGCCGTCGGTGATCCACTGCTCCAGCCGGTCGGGCACGTTCCCGTACGCGCGGCCCGCCGCCCTCGCGACCGTGAGCCCGTTCGTCGACGAGCGGGGCGGCCGGTTCCTGCGGCTCGACGTCCTGGACCGGCTGCGGCGCTCGCGGGCGGGGCACCGGACGGGCGGGCGGGGCCGTCGGGACGTCCTCGACTTCGACCTCGACGTGCTGCCGCTCGTCGTCGTCGAGATGGCCCACCAGCACCATGCGGCACTGCTCGGGCGGGCAGCCGCCGACGCCGCCGCCGACGCGGTCGCCCCGGCGGTCGACGCCTTCGTCGACGGGCGCCCGTCCGCCGGACCCGTCCGGCCCGACGTGCTCTCCCGGCTGCTCGCCTCGCACGTGGCGGTCGACGAGCCGTTCGACTGGGAGGCGCTCCTCGACCCGTACGCGGGCGCGCGGACGGGAGCCGAGGTGGCGGACGTGCTCGACCTCGACGTCGCGCGCGCCCGGCAGGGCGTCGGGGTGAGCCCGCACAAGACGGCGACGAACGGCGTGTGGCGGGACCTGCGCGGCGTCGTCTCGGCGGCGGTCGACGACGGCGGGCTCACGGCCGCGTCGCACCGGCGCTTCGTGGACCGGGTGGCGTCGTGGCACAACCGGTTCGCGAACGGCGCGTCGCCGGACGTCATGGCACGCGTCGCGGCGCTTGTCCGGTGCGGCCTCGTGCAGGTCGGGCGCAGCGCACCCGACGAGCGGCGACCGGCGTGCGCAGCCCCCCGGCCGGCCGTCGACGCGCTCGGTGGCGAGCCCGACGTGCTCGTCGACGCGTGGGTGCCGCGGCTCGATGTACGGACGGACCTCAACCCGTTGTACAGACGCCTCGTCGAGCGCGGTGCGATGACGCTCTGGCAGACCGGGAACGGGCCCGACGCCTTCCTCCCGGGCGGGGTACGGGTCGACGACCGGCACCACCCGGTGCGCGCCGACGGCACCACCGACCCCCGCCTGACCGTCCTCGGTCCGGTGCTCGAGGGGCAGCGTTCGTTCCTCGTCTCGGCGCTGCGGCCCCGGCGCGACCACCCCGTCATGCGCGACGCCGTCGCGTGGCTCGACGACCTGCGCGCCCGCCACGCGACCCACCCTGACCAGCAGCACCGCCCCAGCACCACCGAGAGGACCCCCACCATGGGCACAGCCACCACCCGCCGGGCCGTCGGGGCGCACGGAGACACGCACGGAGACGCGCACGGAGACGCGCACGGAGACGCGCACGGCGAGATCGGCCTCCTGGTCGACGAGCCGACCACCGACGAGCACCTCGGGGACGTCGTCGTCGCCCCCGTGTTCGGCGGCACCGCGCGCAGCATGTTCCCGTTCGCGCACGCCCTCAACCAGCACGGCTTCCGCACGGTGCGCGTCGACTTCCGCCACCACGTCGGCACCGGCAGCGGCGACATCGCGGGCACCCGCCTGTCGGCGCAGGCGGAGGACGTCGAGGCGGCTCTCGAGGTGTACCCGGGGGCGCTGCTGGTCGCGGTCAGCCTCGCGACCCGGCCCGCGGTGCGGGCGCTGAGCCGCGGTGCCGACGCCCGCGGCGTGGTGCTCGTGACCCCGGTGCTCGACGTGACCGCGACGCTGCGGGAGGTGATCGGCGCGGACTACCTCGACGTCGACTTCGCCTCCACCCCGCCGCAGCTCGACGTGCTCGGGTACGACGTGCGCGACAGCTTCGTGCACGACGCCCGCGCGCACCGCCTGCACGAGGTCGACGTGGCCGTCGCCGAGCTCGCCGGGAGCGACGTGCCCGTGCGGCTCGTGGCGGGCGACACGGACCCGTGGGTCGACGTCGTCGTCGTCCGGGACGCCGCCGCGCGGCTCGCCGACGACGGCCGGGACGTGCGGCTCGTGGAGGTCGCCGCGGCGACGCACCGGCTCAACCGGAACCCGGTCGTCGCCCGCCGGTACGTCGAGGAGACGGTGCGGGCGTGCCTGGACCTCGTGGGCAGCGACCGGCCGGTGGACGTCCCGTCGTTCGACGCGCTCGTGCGGGCCAGCAGCCGGCGTCCGACGCCGGCGGGGGTCCCCGGATGACGACGGCCGCGGCGCCTGGCATCGCCGACCTGCTCCGCCCCGAGCTCGTCGGGCAGCAGCCGTACGGGGCGCCGCAGGTGGACGTGCCCGTGCGGCTGAACACCAACGAGAACCCGTACCCGCCCGCACCGGCGACGCGCGCGGCCGTCGCCGCTGCCGTCGCCGAGGCGGCCGGCGACCTGCACCGGTACCCGGACCGTGAGGCCACGGCCCTGCGGGCGGCGCTCGCCGGTCACCTCACGGCGGACACCGGGGTCCCGCTCGACGTCGGGCAGGTGTGGGCCGCGAACGGGTCGAACGAGGTGATGCAGCAGCTCCTGCAGGCCTTCGGGGGTCCCGGCCGGACGCTGCTCTCGTACGGGCCGACGTATCCGATGTACCCCGAGTACGCCCGCAACACGGGGACCGCCTGGCACTGCGAGCCGCGGGACGCCGCGTTCGGGGTCGACCCGGCCACGCTGGTCCGTGACCTGACGACGGTCCGCCCGGCGGTCGTCGTGCTCGCGTCCCCCAACAACCCGACGGGCACCGCCCTGCCGCTCGCCACGGTGACCGCCGCACTGGACGCGGCACCGGGGATCGTCGTCGTCGACGAGGCGTACGCCGAGTTCCGCCGGACCGGGGTGCCGAGCGCCGTGGAGCTGCTGGCCGGCCACCCGCGCCTCGTCGTCGTGCGGACGCTCAGCAAGGCGTTCGCCGGGGCGGGCGCCCGGATCGGCTACCTCGCCGCGGACCCGCAGGTGGTGGACGCGCTGCGGGTGGTCCGGCTGCCGTACCACCTGTCCGCGATCACGCAGGCGGCCGGTCGCGCGCTGCTGGCGCACCGCGACGAGCAGCTCGCGTACGTCGACGACCTGCGCCGCGAGCGCGACGAGCTCGTCGGCTGGCTGCGCGCCCGCGGGCTGACCGTGCCCTGGTCGGACGCGAACTTCGTCTACGTGGGGGAGCTCGCCGACGCGCCCGCCGTGTGGGAGGGGCTGCTCGCGCGGGGCGTCCTGGTCCGCCAGACCGGCACGGCCGGGTGGCTGCGCGTCTCGGTCGGCACCCCCGCCGAGATGGCCGCGTTCAGGGCGGCGTTCGAGGACGTCTGCCCGTGAGCCGTCCGAAGATCGCGCTGCTCACGGTCGCGACGTTCATGCTCTTCCTCGACACCACCGTGGTGAACGTCGCGCTGGAGCGGCTCGGCGCCGAGATCGGCGGGGGCGTGAGCGCCCTGCAGTGGGTGCTCGACGGGTACACCGTGGCGCTGACCGTCGGGCTGGCCGCCGCCGGCTCGCTCGTCGACCGGTACGGGGCGGTGCCCGTCGCCCTGCTCGGGACGGCGCTGTTCACCGCCGCCTCCGTGGTGTGCGCGCTCGCGCCGACGTTCGAGGTGCTCCTCGCCGGGCGGGTCGCGCAGGGTCTGGGGGCGGCCGTCGTGGTGCCCGCGTCGCTGAGCCTCATCACCGTCACGTACCCGGCGGGGCCGGCGCGGTCGCGGGCCGTCGCGGTCTGGTCGGCGGTGTCCGCGGTGGCGCTCGCGGTGGGGCCCGTGGTCGGCGGGGTGCTGGTGCACGCCGCCGGGTGGCGGTCGATCTTCTGGCTCAACGTGCCCGTGGGGGTCGCGGTGTGCGCCGGGCTCGCGTGGCGGAGTGTGGGCGGACCCGTGCGGACGGGCGGGGCACGGGTCGACGGCGTCGGGGTCGCGATCCTCGGCGCCGCGCTGCTCGGGTGCGCCGTCGTGGTCATCGACCGCCGGCCTCCCGGTCCCGCCGGCCTGGTGCTCGCCGCCGCGCTGCTGGTCACCGCCACGATGGTGCTGCTGCCGCGCGGGCGGGTCCGGCAGAACGCGGTGCTGCCGACGGCCCTCGTGACCCGCGTCGAGGTCGCCGCGCTCCTCGGCGTCGGCGGTGCCGCCTTCGCGGGGCTCTACGCGTTCGTCTTCCTCGTCCCCCTGAGCGACCAGGCCGCGTTCGACCGGACCGCGCTCGGCACGGGCGCGGCGTTCCTGCCGCTCACGGTCACGCTGTTCGCCGTCGGGCTCGTCGCGGGCCGGCTCGCGGAGCGGTTCGCGGAGCGGACCCTCGTCGGCGGCGGGCTGGCCGCGATGGCCGTCGGCACCGGCGTCGTCGGCGCCGGGCTCGATCCGTCGGCCCCGTGGCGGCCGCTCGCGCTCGTGCTCGTCGGCGCCGGCGTGACCCTCGCGCTGACGCCCGCGACGATCGCGCTCCTGCGGTTCGCGGGCGCCGACCGGGCCGGTGTCATGACCAGCACCAGCAACCTCGTCCGCAACGTCGGCGGCGTGCTCGGCGTCGCCGTCGCCGGCTGGGCCCTGCACGCGGGCGGCACGTCCCTGCCCCGCGGCGCCCAGCTCGTCGACCGGGTCGGCGCCTCGCTCACCGCCGTCGCCGTCGCGCTCGCCGTCGTCGCCGCCGTCTTCCTCCTCGCCTGCCCGCCCGCCCTCACGCGTCGTGGGCTCGCCCCGTGACCCCGTCCCCCGCACCACCGATCGGAGACCCCATGGACCCGCAGGTCATCGACCTCCCGCTGATCGTCAACGGCGTCGCCCGCTACGCCGACGGACCCCGCGACGAGGACGTCCACGTGCTGCGGTTCGAGAGCGGCGCCGCCGTCCGCATCCCGCGTTTCCACGCGTCGCACCTGCAGGAGATCAAGGACGCCGCCGCCCAGGTCGACGCCGACCTGGCGGCGGTCTCGTCGGCCGAGATCATCACGTTCCTCGGCGAGGTCGGGGAGCTGTGGGACGCCCGCAAGCTCGCCGCACGGATGTTCGTCCGCCGCCACGCGCACACCCTCACGCAGTTCCCCGACGTGATGATGGAGCGGGACTACGAGACGATCGGCCACTTCCTCGCGCAGCGGTGGCACCTGTACGACCAGATCGAGTCGGAGTTCGGCGACCAGCGGATCCTCGACGAGTGGCTGCCGGTGCAGATGTCGTACCGGCGGGCGTACCCGCGGGGGCTCGTGCTGCACTACCTCGTCGGGAACCTGCCGCTGGCCTCGATGTACAGCCTGTGCCGGGGGATGGTCACCAAGAACCGGTCGATCGCGAAGCTGCCGTCGCGGGACCCGATCTCGCCCGTGGGTCTCGCGCTCGCGGTGCTGGAGGTCGACCCGCAGCACCCCGTGGCCCGGGCGCTGTCCCTGCCGTACTGGCCGCACGGCGACGAGGTGGGCGACGCCGCGATCGCCGCCGCCGACGCCGCGTGCGTGTGGGGCGGCGAGGCCGCCGTCCGGTCCGTGCGCAGCAAGCTCGGCGTCAACGTGCCGCTCGCCGAGTACGGGCCGCGGCACAGCGCGTCCGTCGTCGACCTCACGCAGGCCGACCCGCGCGAGGCGGCGATGCGCGTCGTGGAGGACGCCGCGTTCTACGACCAGGAGGCGTGCTTCAACACGCAGCGCGTGTTCGTCAAGGGCGACGTCGGCGCGTTCGTCGTGGCCGCGCGCGAGGCGTTCGCGACGTTCACGCGCAACCTGCCGTTCGTCACGGAGAACCGCGACATCCTCGCCAACCGGTCCGCCCTGCTCGCCGAGGCGGCGTTCCGGGGCTTCCCGACGACCGCGACGCCCGACTGGGCGGTCGTCGAGCTCCCGCTCGGCACCACCGACCTGCCCCACCCGCTCGGCCGGACGCTCTTCGTGCACGCCGTCGACGACCTCGCGGACGTCGCCCGGCACCTCGACCGGCACAGCCAGACGCTCAGCGTGCACCCGTGGAGCCTCACCACCCGGTACCGCGACGGCTGGGCCGCGGCGGGCGCCGACCGGCTCGTCGAGGCCGGGTTCTCCCGGATGCCGCGGGCCGGGTTCACGCACGACGGGACGCTCGGCATGCACTCTCTGGTGCGGCTCGTGTCCGTCGAGCGGTCCTGGGACGACCCCGGCCGGTACTACACGCGGCGCACCGACGCCGCCCAGCACTACCTCGTCGACCGGTACGACCGTGTGCGGGCGACGATGCAGGCCGACGACCTGGCGCCCGAACCGCACCCCGCCGGCAGCAAGCTGCCCGCCGCCCACGAAGGAGGCGCCCGATGAGCGCGACCGCCGTCCTCACCACCACCACGACCGGCGAGGTCAGCGCCCTCGACGCGTGGCTGTCGCAGACCGACGTGTTCCGTGAGGGACCCGACGCCCAGGTGCGTGCCGCGTTCCTGCGCGAGGCCGTGACCCACCACCTCCAGCACAACCCCGCCTACGCGCGGTACGCGGCCGGGTTCGACCCGGCGACGCTCGCGCCGGACACGCTCGACACCATCCCGCTGCTGCCCAGCGGCGTGTTCAAGCGGGCCACCGAGCAGGTCCGCACGGGCGACGCCGAGGTGGTGCTCACCACGAGCAGCGGCACGCAGGGCACCCTCTCGCAGGTGCCGCGCGACGACACGACGCTCATGCGGTTCTTCGCGTCCGTCACGGCCGCCACCCACGAGCTGCTCGACGTGGAGCACTCCGAGACCGTCGTGCACAACGTCGGTCCTCGGGTGGAGGAGTCGCAGCACCTGTGGATCTCGTACGTCATGTCCGGCGTCTCCGTGCTGCACGACACCGACTTCTACGTGCGCGACGGCGACGTGGAGACGGCGCGCCTGGTCGAGGCGCTCGCGGACGACGACCCCGGCGTCCCGTCGATCGTCGTCGGCCCGCCCCCGGCGTTGTGGGACCTCGCGGTCGCGCTGCAGCAGTCGGGCGGGCTGCCGCCGCACGCGCGACGCCACGTGGTGACGATCGGCGGCTGGAAGGGGCGGCAGGGCGACGCCGTCCCGCGCGAGGAGCTGCACCGGCTGCTCGTGCCCGCCTTCGGGCTGCCCGGCGTCGCGTCGGTGCGGGACGCGTTCAACATGGTCGAGCTCAACACGATCGTGCTCGAGTGCGCGCACCACGCGAAGCACTGCCCGCCGTGGCTGCACGTCAGCGCCCGCGACCCCCGCACGCTCGGCGGCGTGCCCGCCGGCGAGGCCGGGCTGCTCGCCTACTGCGACCCCACCCCGACGAGCTTCCCGGGGTTCGTGCTCAGCGAGGACTTCGGGTGGGTCGACCGGGACGTGGCCTGCCCGTGCGGGATCACCGGGGACGTCCTGCGGATCGAGCGGCGCGTCAACCGGCTGGAGAGCCGCGGCTGCGCGATGAAGATCTGATGCCGGCGCCGCACGTGCCCGACGTGGTCGACGTCGTCGTCGTCGGGCTCGGGGTCGCGGGGGCGACGACCCTGTGGAGCCTGGCCCGGGCCGGTGTGCGCGCGGTCGGCGTGGAGCAGCACGAGCCCGGGCACCACCACGGCGGGTCGCACGGCGGGACCCGGCTGTTCCGGCGGCTGCACTGGGAGGGCGAGCACTACCCGGCGCTCGCGGACCGGTCCCGTGCGCGGTACCGCGAGCTCGAGCAGGAGTCCGGGCGGACGCTGCTCACCCCGTGCCGGCACGCGGTCGTCGGACCCGACGACGGGCCGCTCGTGCGTCGGACGGTCGACGTCGCGCAGGCCTGCGGCACGTCCGTCGAGGTGCTGCGCGCCCGGGCCGCGGTCCGGGCCGTGCCCCACCTGGCGCTGGGGCCGGACGACACCGTCGTGCTCGACCACGACGCCGCGGTCGTCGACCCCGAGGCGACCGTGCGGGCGGCCGTCGGGTGCGCGCGGGACCGGGGAGCCGAGGTGCTCACCGGACGGGTGGCGCGCGAGGTCGTCGACGGGGCGGGCGAGGTGCGGGTGGTCCTCGACGACCGGGTGCTGCGCGCCCGGCGCGTGGTCCTCGCGACCGGCGCGTGGCTCGAGCCCGGCCTCGGTGCACCCGCCCGGCGGGCCGTGCAGGCGTGGTTCCGGCCGGTCGCGCCGGACGCGGGTGCCGACGGGTGGCCCGCCTTCGTGCGGGAGGTCGACGGCGGCCGGTTCTGGGGGCTGCCCGACGTGGACGGCCGCGGCGTCAAGGTCGGCGGCTCGGCGCGTGCGCTCGACACCGAGGGGCTGGGGGCCGGCCGGGCCGGGCCCGTGACCCGCGGCGAGGTCGCGCCGGTGGCCGGCTTCGTCCGCACCTACGCGCCGGCGCTGGTACCCGAGCCGGTCGATGTCCGGGCCTGCGTCGACGGCTACACCGACGACCGCGACTTCCTCGTCGGACGCGTCCCCGGCACGGCCTCGCTCCTCGTCTGCGGCGGCCTGTCCGGGCACGGGTTCACGCACGCCGGCGCGCTCGGCGAGCTCACCGCGGCGCTGTGCCGCACGAGCCTGCGCGACGAGCCCCTCGCCCCGGCCGACGCGGCGCTGCTCCGACCCCACGCACCCGCCCGGACCCGGGCCCGCACCTTCCAGGAGGCATGACATGGCTGACGGACTGCCCTCGACGATCGCCCACCGGTACAGCCGCGAGGTCGCCCTGCGGCACGAGCTGCTCTACGGACGCGGCTACCAGGGCCCCGCCGAGCAGGACGTGTTCGACGCGCTCGTCGCGCGCATCGCGCTGCCGCCCCGGGCGGACGTGCTCGACGTGGGCTCCGGCCTCGGCGGCGACGCCTTCCGGCTGGCCACCGCGCACGGCGCGCACGTGGTGGGCCTCGACGCGTCGCGGGACATGACCGAGCTCGCCCGGGAGCGCCAGCTCGACGACGCCCCGGGCTCGGACGTCGAGCTCGTGTGCGGCAACGTGCTGACCTCGCCCGCCGTGAGCCCCGGGGCGTTCGACGTGGTGTGGACCCGGGACAGCGGGGCGTTCCTCACGCACGACGAGAAGCCGGTGGCGTGGCGCCGCCTGCACGCCGCGCTGCGGCCCGGGGGAGCGGTGCTCGTCACCGACTACTGCCTGGGCACGTCGGAGGCGTCCGCCGATTTCGGCCGGCGCATGCGCGACTGGGGGCAGCACATGCTCACGCTCCCCGCCTACGCCGAGCTGCTCACCGGGTGCGGGTTCGTCGACGTCGTCACCGAGGACCGCACCGAGGACCTCGTCGCGTCGCAGGAGCACGGGCTGCGGGTCCTGCAGGAGCGGGGCGACGAGCTGCGGGCGCTCATGTCCGACGAGGAGCACGCCGACCTGCTCGCCCGCTGGCGCACGAAGCTCACCCACAGCACGTCGGGGGAGCTCGTGTGGATGGTGCTCACCGCGCGTCGGTGAGCGCGTCGGTGAGCGGGCGGACCTCGGCTCCGGGTCCGCAGGGGGACCGGGAGCCGGCGGCGGTCCGGCCCGGACGTCACCGTGGCTGACCCGGTGCTCCCACGAGCCGCACCGGCGCCCGCGGCGCACGGATGACATCCTGCCCGCGCGGGCGTCGCGCCTGGCACACTCCCTCGCGTGACGACACCGCCGCCGGACCCCGCCGGGCTCGACCTCTCACCGCTGCGCCGCCGCGCGACCCGCCGCGAGCTGTGGACCTGGCGACGCGCCCAGCTCGCACGCCAGCCCCGCGGGTACATGGACCTCGAGCACATGACCGGCCTGATCCTCGTGTGGGGGTTCGGCGGGTTCGTGGCCGTCGCCGCGATCGGCGCGGGGATCTTCGCGCTGCACGACACGTTCGGCCGCGTCGTCGCCGGGGTCGTCGCGGTCGTCGCGCTGGCGACCTCGTGGCTCCTCGCGCGGCTCATCCTGCTCCACGGCCCGCGGTGGCGGCGCTGGGCCAGGCTCGCGACGTTCGCGCAGGTCAACGGCTGGTCGTACGACGTCATGCGGACCGGACCCGCGCACCCCGCGGCGCGGTTCGCCCGGGCCGGCACGCTCGGAACCGCGCTCGACGTGTTCCACGACCCGGTGCGCCGCGCGCACATCGGCAACCACGTGTCCCCCGTCGCCGCCGGCATGCTCGACGCGGACCGCTTTGGCTACGTCGTCGTCGACCTGGGCCTGCCCCTGTCGAACAGGCCGATCGGGCGCGACGAGGTCCGGGCCCTGACGCAGAGCAGCACGTACCTCTTCGCGTTCGAGGGCGAGGTGCTCGACGGGTCGGTGGTGCTGACCATGGACTCGCCGTGGTTCACGTTCCGGGACGCCGACATCATGCGGCGGATCGTCGGCGTCGTCGAGTCGGTCACCGAGCGGGCACCGGCGTGGGCCGCGACCGGGCGGGTGCCGCAGCGCTGAGCGCCCGGCCCCGCCCGTCGGCGGGCTGGTTCAGGACATCGCCATGTTGATGCCGACGATCGCGCCGATGACGACGCCGAGCACCGTCGCGCAGATCGACACGACGAACGCGACCGTGCCGAGCGGCTCGTGCTTGCGGAACTTGGCGACGCTGGCCAGCGCGATCGCGCCGCCGCCGAACAGCAGGGGGACGAAGAGCAGGGCGATGGCCGCCAGCGGGAACGAGATGATCGACAGCACGTTCGACGGCTTCGTCTCGGGCTGACCCCAGGCCGGCGCCCCGTACTGGGGGTACTGGGGGTTCGGGTACTGGGTGCTCTGCGGGTACTGGGAGCCCTGCGGGTACTGCGGGGCCTGGGGGTACTGCGTGGCCTGGGGGTAGGCGGGGGCCTGCGGGTACTGGGGTGCCTGCGGGTACGGCGTCGCCTGCGGGTACGGCGTCGCCTGCGGGTACTGCGGTGCCTGGGGGTGCTGCGCGGCCGGCGGGTACGGCGAGCCGTGGGGGTCCTGCGGAGCCGGCTGCTGCGGGTACGGGGGCTGCTGCGGGTCGGACACGGTGCTCCTCGTCGGGTGGTGGCCTCGGGCGCTCCATCGCACCACGGCCGGGGGCCGCGTGTGCAGGGCTTTCACGAATCCGTCCGTTCGGCCCAGGCGTGACAGGACGGCCCCGGTCCTGGTCCCTCGCGGGGCCGGGGCCGGGGCCGTGAGCGGGTCAGCGCGGGCGGCGGCGCAGGGTCGCGTCGGTGAGGGCCGGTGGGGTCCAGCCCGCGTCGGCCGCGTTGAGCGTGGTGCCCGGGGCGACGATGGCGTCGATCTCGTCGAGGACGTCCGCAGGGAGGCGCGTGTCGAGCGCGGCGAGGGCGGCGTCGAGGTGCTCGACCGTGCGCGGGCCGATGATCGCCGAGGTCACGGCCGGGTGCTCCAGGACGAACCCGAGCGCGAGCTGCACGAGCGTCAGCCCGGAGGCGTCGGCCAGCTTCGACAGCGCCTGCACCGCGGAGGCCTTCGCGACGTTCTCCGGGAGCGACGGGTCGTGCCGGCCGGGCTGGCGGGCGACACGCGGGGACACCGGGGCGTCGGCGCCGACGGGCCGCCCGGACAGCCAGCCGCCGGCGAGCGGGCTCCACGGCAGGACGCCGAGGCCGTGCTCCTGGGCGAGCGGCAGGATCTCGCGCTCGACGCCACGGGCGAGGATCGAGTACGGCGGCTGCTCGGTGACCGGGCGGACGAGCCGGCGGTCGCGGGCGACCCACTGGGCCTCGACGAGCTGCGACCCGAGGAACGTGGACGTGCCGACGTAGCGGACCTTGCCCTGGTGGACCAGGTCGGACAGGGCCGACAGGGTCTCCTCGACGTCCGTGCCCGGTTCGGGGCGGTGCACCTGGTAGAGGTCGATGTGGTCGGTCTGGAGTCGGGTCAGCGACGCCTCGACCTCGCGCACGATCCAGCGGCGCGAGTTGCCGAAGTGGTTCACCTCGTCGGACAGCCGGCCGTGCACCTTCGTCGCGAGGACCACGTCGTCGCGACGGCCCCCGCGCAGGGCCTTGCCGACGATCGTCTCGGACTCGCCGCGCGAGTAGACGTCGGCGGTGTCGACGATGTTGATCCCGGCGTCGAGGGCGCGGTGGATGATCGCGACCGACTCGTCGTGGTCGGGGTTGCCCCACGCGCCGAAGTTCATGGTGCCGAGCGTGAGGGGCGTGACCTGCACGCCGGTGCGGCCGAGCGGGCGGTACGTGGTCATGCGTGGGCTCCTTCGTCGGTACGGGTGATCGTGCTCATCGGGCCACCTCGGTGGTCCGTGCCGCCGTCCAGCGGTTCTCGGGGACGGGCAGGCCGTAGTGCTCGCGCAACGTGGTCCCGGTGTACTCCGACCGGAACAGCCCGCGCTCGACGAGGATCGGGACCACCTGGTCGACGAACTCCTCCAGCCCCGACGGCAGGACCGCGGGCATGATGTTGAACCCGTCGGCGGCGCCGTGGTCCCACCAGTCCTGGATCGCGTCGGCGACCTGCTCGGCGGTGCCGGAGAACGTCCGGTGGCCGCGCCCGCCGCCGAGCCGCCCGATGAGCTGCCGCACCGTGAGGTGCTCGCGCCGGGCCAGGTTGACGATGAGCGTGTACCGGGACTTGGCGCCCTCGATCTCGTCCTCCGAGGGCAGGTCGGCGGGCAGCTCGCGGTCCAGCGGCAGGTCGTCGGGGTCTACCCGGAGCGTCTTGGCGAGCTGGACGCGGGCGTACTCGGGCTTGATGAGCCGGTCGAGCTCGTCCTCCTTCTCGCGGGCCTCGGCCTCCGTCGCGCCGATGACCGGGACGATGCCCGGCAGCACGAGGACGGTCGCGGGGTCGCGGCCCCACTCGACGGCCCGCCGCTTGAGGTCGGCGTAGAACTCCTGCGCGTCGGCCAGGGTCTGCTGCGCGGTGAACACCGCCTCGGCGTAGCGGGCGGCGAAGTCCTTGCCGTCCTCCGACGAGCCCGCCTGCACGAGCAGCGGCCGGCCCTGCGGCGAGCGCGGCGTGGTGAGCGCACCGGCGACCGAGAAGTGCTCGCCGACGTGCTCGACCGGGTGCACCCGCGACGAGTCGCCCCACACGCCCTCGGCCTTGTCGCCGACCTCCGCGTCGGCCTCCCAGCTGTCCCAGAGCTTGAGCGACACCTCGAGGAACTCGGCCGCCCGCGCGTACCGCTCGTGGTGGCTCGGCTGGTCGTCGAGGCCGAAGTTGCGGGCCGCGTCGCCGAACGCCGTCGTGACGATGTTCCAGCCCGCCCGGCCGCCGCTGATGTGGTCCACCGAGGCGAACCGGCGGGCCAGGTTGTACGGGTCGTTGTAGGTGGTCGAGGCGGTCGCGATGAGCCCGATCCGGCTGGTGACGGCCGCGATCGCCGCGAGGACCACGGTCGGCTCGAGCGTCCCCGCCGGTCGCCGTCCCACGTCCCGCGACTGTGCCGGGCCGTCCGCGAAGAAGATCGAGTCGAGGTGCCCCCGCTCGGCCGTCTGCGCGAGCCGCTGCAGGTACGCGATGTTCGTCGAGACCGACGACGGGTCGCTCTCGGGGAGCCGCCACGACGCCTCGTGGTGGCCGGAGCTCATGAGGAACGCGTTGAGGTGGAGCAGTCCGGGTCGGTGGCTCATGACTCGGTCCTTTCTGCAGGTGGTTCGGGAGGGACGCCCAGCGCGTCGAGCAGGCGCGCACGCAGGGCGGCGAACCGGGGGTCGGCGGCGGACCGCGTGCCCTCCAGCTCGACAGGCAGGTGCAGGCTGATGCGGCCGGCGTCCAGCACCACGACCCGGTCGGCGAGCGTGATGGCCTCGTCGACGTCGTGCGTGACGAGCAGGACCGCCGGGCGGTGCCGGGCGCACAGCTCCCGCAGGAGCGTGTGCATCCGGATCCGGGTGAGGGCGTCGAGCGCCCCGAACGGCTCGTCCGCGAGCAGCAGCTGCGGCTCCCGGACCAGCGAGCGGGCCAGCGACACGCGCTGCTGCTCTCCACCGGACAGCTCGGTGGGCCACGCGCGCTCGCGGCCGGCGAGGCCGACCTCGGCGAGGCGCTCGCGGCCCAGCGCGTCCGCCTTGCGCAGGCCGAGCGTCACGTTGTCGAGGACGCGGGCCCACGGCAGCAGCCGGGAGTCCTGGAAGACGACCGACACGCGCTCCGGGACGGTGACCGTGCCGGAGCCGGTGACGTCGTGGTCCAGCCCGGCGAGCGCCCGCAGCAGGGTGCTCTTGCCCGAGCCGCTGCGGCCGAGGATCGCGACGAACTCGCCCTGCCGGATCGTCAGGTCGACGCCCAGCAGCACGGGCGTCTCGCCGTCCGCCTTCGTCGGGACGCCGTACGTGCGGACCAGGTCCCGGACGACGACGGCCGGCGGGGTGTCGTCGAGCTGGAGCGCGAGGTCCGTCACGACGGTGTCGACCGCGTCGGCCACGGCTGCCGGGGCGGTCGTCGCCCCGGCCGTGGGCACGCTCGTCAGTCCGCGAGGGTGCGTCGCCATGACAGGGCCCTCCTCTGCACGAGGCGGACCACCGCGTCGGACCCGTACCCGAGGACCCCGTACAGCACCAGGCCGACGACGATGATCTCCGTCTGCCCGTACGTGCGCGCGAGCTCCATCATGTAGCCGATCCCGGCGGTCCCGTTGATCTGCTCGACGACGACGAGCGAGAGCCACGCCGCCGTCACCGCGAACCGCAGGCCCAGCAGGAACCCGGGCAGCGCCCCCGGCAGGATGACGTGCGTCACGAACCCCCACCGGGACAGCCCGACGGTCTCGGCGAGCTCGACGTACCGCGCGTCGATGGTCCGCAGCCCGTTGTGGGTGTGGATGTACACGGGGACCATCACCCCGAGGGTGATCGTCACGACCTTCATGGGCTCGCCGATGCCGAGCCACAGGATGAGCAGCGGCAGCAGCGCGAGGCTCGGGATGGCTCGCTTGACCTGGATCGGCCCGTCGACGAACGCCTCGCCGAGCCGGCTGAGGCCGGACACCAGCGCGAGGGCGGTCCCGACCGCGATCCCGATGAGCAGGCCGAGGAACGCGCGCTGCGCCGACACCGCGAGGTTGGTCTGGAGCCGCCCGTCGGCGACGAGGTCGCCCGCGGTCGTGACGACCGTCCACGGGGCGCTGAGCGTGCGGGTGTCGATGAACCCCGTGAGGCTGCCGAGCGACCAGACGACCAGCAGGGTGACGAGGCCGATCGCGGCGCCGCCGCGGATGGGCCGGCCGGGGCCGAGCCGTCGGGTGGTGCGACGCCGGGCCGGCGCCGCCGTCGTCGCGCGCGGGCCCGTGTGCAGCGGGCGGGGGAGGGTCACCGTGGACATCAGGGGTTCGCCTTCCGGTAGGCGTCCGCGGCCTCGGCGATGACCGGCGCGAACCGCTGGTCCCAGATGTCCGCCGCGTGCAGCGGCTCGTTGCCGGTGGCCTTCGCGAGGAGGTCGATCGTCTCCTGGTGCCGGGCGATCGGCTCGGTCCAGTCGGCGGGCAGGTCCGGGGTGCCGGCGTTGTCGACGAGGTACTGCGCGTCCTTCTCGTCGAGTCCCTGGTCCTTGACGTAGTAGCCCTCGCGCCACTCGTCGGGGTGGTCCTCGACCCACAGCTTGGCCTGCGCCCACACCCGCACGTACTCGCGCAGCGCCGCCGCCTTCGCGGGGTCGTCGACGACGCTGGTCGGCGCGTACAGGTCGCTCGGGTCGTCGCGCAGCCCGTGCTCCACGGTGTGACCGCCGTCCTTGCCGTACTGCTCGACGTAGCGGGCCACCTGGACGCCGCCGATCGGTGCGACGTCGACCTCCTTGGCCGCGAGGGCCGTCGGGTACACGTCCCCGGTGCTCGGCAGCTCGACGAGCGTCACGTCGTCCTCGGTGAGGCCGGCCTTCTTGAGCGCCCGCAGCACGATGGCACCCTGCGCCTGCCCCGGGCTGTACGCGATCTTCTTGCCGCGGAAGTCCTCGAGCGTCGTCACGTCCTCCAGGCCGGGTCGCACACCGAACTCGTAGATCGGGTGCTCCTCCCAGTCCTGCCGGTAGGACGCCGCGACGATCTTCACGTCGAGTCCCGTCCACGTGGCGTGGATCGGCGGGATGTCCGCGACGGCCCCGACGTCGAGGGCGTTCGCCCGGAACGCCTCGGTGGTCGCCGGGCCGCCCGAGACGTTGGCCCACTCCAGGTCGAAGTCCACGTCGCTGTCGATGTCGTCGCCCGCGAGCGCGACGGCCTTCTGGGTGGTCGGGTCGCCCACGACGAGCCTGGTGCCGGCCGGGACGGCCGTCGGCAGCGCGGCGTCCGGGGCCGCGGCGCTCTGGTTGCTCCCGCTCCCGTCGGACGTCGCCTCCGCGCCGGCGCAGCCGGCGAGCGCCGTCGCCACGACGAGCAGGACGGCGGCGGCCCGGGGCGGGCGGGATCGGTGGCGGGCGGGACGGCTCGTGCGCATGGGAGGACCTTTCGACGGATGACGAGGAGCCGCGCGCACGGCGAGGTGCGGCGGGCGGGCAGCCGGCCGGGAACAGCCGGACGGCGGGTCGGTGCTCGTGGTGCTCCCGTCGGGGGAGCGGACCTCGCGGTGGGGGACGGCGGCGCCGGGCACCTGGGTCTCAGGCGGGCGTCCGCCTCCGGCGAGGGAGGACGGTCGGCGGCAGGACGGTCAGCGGGTCTGACAGCCGGCGAGGCGCCGACAGGGCCGACAGCCGGCCTGGTGCCGACAGGCGCGAGGCGCGCCGGACGGGTCGACGACGGGACGCAGCAGCGCTGCGCGGTCGGTCACTCGACTCGTGGACACGGCGCCGGACCATGCCAGTGCCACCAGGGTGTGACAAGGGTCAGGACAGGAGATACCGGATCGTGAGACGTCCAGCGCCGCCTGGGCCGATGCGCCGTCGGGTGCGAGCCGGCGCACGAATCGTTTTGACTTCCCCTCGGGGCGGACGTACGGTCCTGCAACGGGAAAGCGCATACCCGCGCTTCTCCGCTCACTTCTCGACGATGCGAAGGGAGTGCCTGTGGTGACGACGACGCCCCCGCAGGACGTGCGCGCGGCGCACGACCTCACCGCCCCGGCCGGCCCGGTCCCGGGGACCACCAGCCCGTCCGACGCCCCCGGCCCGACGGCCTCGTCCGGCGGGCCGACCACGGCGGCCCCGCCGGTCCCCGTCCTCGCCCGCGCGTGGGCGGTGTCGTGGCGGCCGATCGCGTTCACGGTCGTCGTCGTCGCCGCGTGGTGGCTCGTCACCGCGCAGGGCTGGGTCAAGCCGTACATCCTCCCGTCGCCCGCGGACACCTGGCACGCGCTCACGGACAACGGCAGCTACCTGCTGAGCAACACGTGGGTCACCACCTACGAGACCGTCATCGGCTTCGTGATCGCCGTCCTCGTCGGAGAGCTCGTCGCCGTCGTCATGGTCTACTCGCGCGGCGTCGAGCGGACGCTGTACCCGATCGTCCTCGTCGCGCAGGTGGTACCGAAGATCGCGATCGCCCCGCTGTTCGTCGTCTGGCTCGGGTTCGGGCCGGCCCCCAAGATCACCGTCGCGGTGCTCATGGCGTTCTTCCCGGTCGTCGTCTCCGGCCTCGCCGGGCTGCGGTCCGTGGACCCGGAGATCATCGAGCTCACGTCGACCATGGGTGCGGGACGGGCGCGCACGTTCCTCAAGGTGCGGCTCCCCGCGAGCCTGCCCCAGCTCATGAGCGGCCTCAAGGTCGCCGCCACGCTCGCCGTCACCGGTGCCGTGGTCGGCGAGTTCGTCGGCGGCAACGAGGGCCTCGGCTACGTGATCCTGCAGGCCAACGGCACGGTCAACACCGCGATGCTGTTCGCCGCGCTGATCATCATGTCGCTGCTCGGGATCGTGCTGTTCATGCTCATCCAGCTCGCCGAGCGCCTCCTCATCCCCTGGCACGCCTCGCAGCGCGACGGCGGCGGGGCCGCGACCATCCCCGGCGCCTGAGCGGTCCCGCACCGCGACACACCCCTGTTCCACCGCACGAAGGAGTGCCCCCGCATGTCCCTGAAGCCCTTCCGCCGCACCGCCGTCGTCGGCGCCCTGCTCACCGCGTCCGCGCTCGCCCTGTCCGCCTGCGGCGGCTCCGCCGAGGCCGGCAGCGACGCCGCGTCGAGCACCGCCGGCGGCACGAAGACCCGCGACGTCACGCTGATGCTCAACTGGTACCCGTACGGCGAGCACGCCGCGTTCTACTACGGCGTCGAGCAGGGGATCTTCGCCGAGCACGGCATCAACCTCAAGATCGAGGCCGGCCAGGGCTCGACGAAGACCGCCCAGGCCGTCGGCGCCGGCCAGGTCGACTTCGGCTGGGCCGACACCCCGGCCGTGCTCGCCAACATCGACAAGGGCGTCGCGATCAAGAGCGTCGGCGTGTTCCTGCAGACCACCCCGTCGGCCGTCCAGGTGTACTCCGACTCCGGGGTCGAGAAGCCGTCGGACCTCAAGGGCAAGACCATCGCCGTGTCCAACGGCGACGCGCCCACGACGACGTTCCCGATGTACCTCGAGGCGGTCGGGCTGTCGCCGGACGACGTCACGCAGCAGAACCTCGACGCCGCGGGCAAGATCTCCGCGATGCTCACGGAGAAGGTCGACGGCCTCATCGGCTTCGCGCACGACCAGGGCCCGACCATCGCCGACAAGTCCGGCCGGGACATCACCTACCTGCGCTACTCCGACGCGGGACTCAACTTCTTCAGCAACGGCCTCGTCGCCCCGACGAAGACGATCGCGGACGACCCCGAGCTCGTGAAGGACATGGTCGCCGCGACGTCGGAGGCGTACGACGCCGCGGCCGAGGACCCCGACGCCGCCGTCGACGCGATGGCCGGCAAGGACCCGCAGATGCCGTCGGAGAAGGTGCTGCTCGAGCAGTGGAAGCAGACCGTCAAGCTGCTCCACACCGACCGCACCGAGGGCAAGCCGGCCGGGCTCGACGACCCGGCCGACTGGCAGGACACGCTCGACGTGCTCGGCACCGCGGGGCTCGTCAAGACCGGTGGCGCCGTCGCGGACTACTTCGACGCGTCCGCCAGCCCGTCCGCCGGCCCGGAGGAGTGACATGACCGTGCAGACCACCACCGACCTCGCGCTGTCGCTGCGGGACGTCTCCGTCACCTACAAGACGCGCGGCGGTGCGATGACCGCCGTGCGGGACGCGGACCTCGACGTGCGGCGCGGCGAGTTCGTCACCATCGCGGGCCCGTCCGGCTGCGGGAAGTCGACGCTGCTCAAGGTCGTCGCCGGCCTCACGCGGGCATCGACCGGCACCGTGCGGCTGCACGACGAGCAGGTCAGCGGCCCCCGTCGGGACATCGGGTATGTGTTCCAGCGGCCCGCGCTGCTCGAGTGGCGGTCCGTCCGCGGCAACATCCTGCTGCAGGCGGAGATGCGGTCGATGGACAAGCGGGAGGCCGCGGCGCGCGTCGACCGGCTCATCGAGATGACGGGCCTCACCGGGTTCGAGAACGCCCTCCCGCACGAGCTGTCGGGCGGCATGCAGCAGCGCGTGTCGCTGTGCCGCGCGCTGCTGCACGAGCCCGAGGTGCTGCTCATGGACGAGCCCTTCGGGGCCCTCGACGCGCTGACCCGCGAGAAGATGAACGTCGAGCTGCACCGGATCTGGCGCGAGACCGGGACCACCGTCCTCCTCGTCACCCACTCGGTCGCCGAGGCCGTGTACCTGGCCAACCGCGTCGTCGTCATGAGCCCGCGGCCCGGTCGCATCGTCGAGACGCTCGACGTGGACCTGCCCGACCACCGCCGCTACGGCCCGACCATGGAGGAGCCGGAGTTCAACCGGGTCGCCTCCCGGGTCCGTGAGCTGCTCGGCACGTCCGTGGCGGCCGACTGACGGGTCACCGCCCGGCCGCCCCCCGCCCCGCCCGTGACCTCGTCGGCCACGGGCGGGGCGTCGTCGTCAGCGGACCTCGAGCACCGTCCACCAGTCGTTGTGGTCGCGGCCCTCGAACCCGGTGACCTCCTCCTGGCCGGACGTGAGCACCGGGTCGGACCGGTGGTGCGAGTGCAGCGCGGCACCCGTCGCCCCGTGCACCAGCCGCACGCGGGAGCCGGCCAGCCACGGTCCGCCGCCGTCCACCTCGACACGCCAGTCGTCGTTGGTGTCGCCCACGCCGTCGGTCCCGAACGCGGTGACCTCCTGCTGGCCCGTGAGCGGCGACGGGACGCCCGCGTGGCTGTGCAGGTTGCGGCCCGTCCGGACGTGGCGCAGCCGGACGACACCGCCGTCTGTGAGCGCGGCGCTGCCGTCGTCGTCCGGCGCGGTGCCGTGGCGTCCGGCGAGCCGCCACAGGTCGTTGTCGTCGGACGCGCCGAAGGTCGTCACCTGCTGCTGCCCGGACGTGCCCGGGTGCGTGTACACGGCCGGGTGGGAGTGCAGCGTCCGGCCCGTCCACACGTGCGAGAGCTTGAGCGTGGTGCCGACCGTGATCCGCCGCGTCGCGTCGACGGCGACCGACCCGAGCGTGCGGGGCCGCTTCGGCGAGTAGGCCTGCACGAAGAAGCCGCGCCACGTCGGGCCGTTGCTCGCCGTCCAGCCGAGCTGCCCGGGGTCGGACGTCAGGCGGACCTCCCGGCCCGGGCTGTTGCTGTCGTACACGAGCACCGACACCCGGCCCGACGCCTCCTTCTCGTACCCGTACGCGAGCACCTGGTGGTTCTTGCCGATGTCGCCGAGCGAACGCGCGACGACCAGCCCCAGGGGCATGGGGCGGCCCGCGTCGACCGCGGCGACCACCTTCGGGAGCTCGTCCTCGTGCGTCCAGCGGCTCACGCCCTTGGAGATCCACGTCGCGTTGTCCGAGCTCTGCGTCCACATGACGAACTTCGCGGCGGTCCCCGTCCGGAAGGAGTCGAACAGCCGGCCGCGGATGTCGTCGGCGAGCCAGTGCCCGTCGGGCGGCACGTGACCGGGGGCCCACAGGGTGCCTGGCCAGCGCGGCACCGGCCGGCCCGCGTTCCAGTGGTCCAGCGCGAGGTACGCCATCCCGCCGCACCGGCCCGCGGTCGCGATCTCGAACGTGCCGACGGACACGATCACGTCGACGAACCGGTTGGCGAACGCGAAGCCGTGCACCGCGGGATCGAAGCCCGGCACCCGCCCGGCCCGCGCGCGCGTCGCGGCCGACCCCGGGGTCTGCCCGCTGCTCATCGGTGCCTCCCGTCGTTGCCGACGCGGCGTCGTGCCCGCCGCGTCGACTCTCCCAGGAGGAGGCGGGCCGCGCCCACGCTGATACGCCGTGTCGCGGCGTAACAGCGTGCGGGTGCGGCCCGGGGACGGGTCGGGCCCCGGTCCGTGGAGAGGACCGGGGCCCGACGACGACGGAGTGCCGTGGTCAGCTGGGGAGGGTCAGCTGATCGCGGACTCGACCTCCGTCGTGTACTGGTTGGCCGCGTCGTCGGGAGACAGCCGGCCGAACAGCACCTCCTGGTTGAGCCGCTTCGTGATCTCGGCGACGTCACCGGCACCGACCGGCGGCACCACCGGGCCGTCGACGATGTCCTCCTGCAGGTCCGCGAGGAACTGGGCGGCCTGCTTGTCGCTGGCGTTGAACTTGTCCGTCACGGCCGCGCGCACGTCGGTGTTGGCCGGCAGGCCACGGTCGGACAGCAGGATCTCGCCGGCCGCCGGGTCGTTGAGCAGGAAGTCGACGAGGAGCGCCGCCTCCTTCGGGTGCTCCGACTTGGCGGAGACGGAGTAGAACATGGCCGGCTTGAAGTACATGCCGGTCCGCTTGCTCTCCGACTCGCCGGGGACCCGGAGGAGCTTGAGCTCCTTGCCGGACGCCTTCTCGATGGCCGTCAGCTGGTTCGTCCAGAACCACGCCATGGCGCCCTTGCCGGTGCCGATGAGCGACTGCTCGGGGCCGCCGGCGTCGACCTCGACGGTCTTCGCGGCGTCGGGCTCGCCGCCGCCCGCCTGCAGGTCCAGCGAGTGCTGCCACCAGTCGGCCAGCGTGCTGTCCTTGTAGCCGACCCCGCCGTCCTCGTCGTACAGCGACTCGCCCCGCTGCCGCGCGTAGATCGAGAAGCCCGGCTCGTTGAAGCCGTAGTCCTGGGCGCCCCAGACGGCCCCGCCCGTCTTGGCGGTGATCTCGTTCGCGATGTCGACGTAGTCGTCCCACGTCCACGTCTTGTCGTCGGGCAGCTCGACGCCCGCCGCCGCGAACGCGGCCGGGTCGGCGACGACCGCGTACGCGTTGACGCCCGTCGCGACGCCGTAGAGCTTGCCGTCCAGCGTCCCGGACTCCAGGACCGACGGGTCGATCTTGGACGTGTCGATGCCGAGCTCCTTGGCGTCGGCCAGCACGCCGCGGCTCGCGTAGTCCGCGAGGTAGCGCTCCTCCTGCGTGATGACGTCGGGGGCGTCACCGCCCGCCACCGACGTGCTCAGCTTGTCGAAGTAGCTGTTCCAGTCGGTGTAGTCCGGCACCACCGTGATGTACGGGTACTTCTCGGTGAACTTGTCGAGCACCTGCTGGGTGAGCTCGTGCCGGGTGTCCGAGCCCCACCACGAGAACCGGATCGAGACCGGCTCGGGCGGGCCGGAGCTCGTCGGGTCCGCGGCCGGCGTGTCCGAGCCACCCGCACACGCGGTCAGGGCCAGGGTGCCGGCGGCCAGCAGGGCCGCGAGGCTGAGGGTGCGGTTGCGCATGGTGCTCCTTCGAGGACGACGGTGTGCTCGTGTGCTGGGAGGGGGACTGCTGCGTTACTTGATGCCCGTCGTCGCGATCCCCTTGACCAGGTACTTCTGGCCGAAGAGGAACGCGAGGAAGACGGGGACGAGCGAGAGGATCGACATCGCGAACATGGGTCCCCACGAGCTCGCTCCGGTGGAGTCGAGGAACGTGCGGAGGGCGACCGGCGCGGTGTACATGTCCGGCCGGGTCAGGAAGATGAGCTGGCTGAAGAAGTCGTTCCACGTCCAGATGAACGTGAAGATCGCGGTGGTCGCGAGGGCCGGCAGCGACAGCGGCAGCATGATCTGCAGGTAGATGCGCCCGTGCCCGGCGCCGTCCAGCCGCGCCGCCTCGTCGAGCTCCTTGGGGATGCCCCGGAAGAACTGGACCATGAGGAAGATGAAGAACGCGTCCGTGGCCAGCAGCTTCGGCACGATCAGCGGCAGGAACGTGTTGATCCAGCCCAGCCGGGAGAACATCACGTACTGCGGCACGATGATCACGTGGATCGGCAGCATGATCGACATGAGCATGATCGCGAACCACAGCTGCCGGCCCCGGAACTGCAGGCGGGCGAACGCGTAGGCGGCCATCGAGCAGCTCACGAGGTTCCCGACGAGCGCGCCGAGCACGATGATCGCCGAGTTCATCAGGTAGTGGCCGAACGGGTGCTGCAGCGCGTTCCAGCCGGCCGTGTAGTTGCTCAGGTCGATCTCGCTCGGGATCAGCGAGACGTCCCGGAAGATCAGCTCCGTCGGCTTGATCGAGCTGATGAGCAGCCAGACCAGCGGGTACAGCATGAGCGCACCCAGGACGAGCAGCCCGGCGTGCTTGAACGCGGCACGGCGGCGGGCGGGCCAGGGGGAGCGGTACGGCGCCGGTGGGAGGGCGGCGGCGACGTCGCTGAGCGATCGCTTCGCGGGGGCGTCGGCGGTGGAGGGCTCGGGGAGCACGCGGACCTCAGTCATCGTAGAAGACCCAGAACTTGGAGGCGATGAAGTTGACGGCGGTCATCGCGGCGACGATCAGGACGAGCAGCCACGCCATGGCGGAGGCGTACCCCATGTCCAGCGAGGCGAACCCCTTCTGGTAGAGGTACAGCGTGTAGAACATCGTCGAGTCGGCCGGGCCGCCGGTGCCGCCGGAGACGACGAACGCGGGCGTGAAGCTCTGGAACGAGCCGATGACCTGCAGCACGAGGTTGAAGAAGATGATCGGCGTGAGCAGCGGCAGCGTGATGGAGCGGAACTGGCGCCACCGGCCGGCACCGTCGATCGACGCGGCCTCGTAGTACATCTCGGGGATCTGCCGCAGGCCGGCCAGGAAGATGATCATCGGGGCGCCGAACGTCCACACGTGGAGGGCGACGAGCGTGCCGAGCGCGGTGTCGGGGTCCGACACCCAGCCGGGGCCGGTCACGCCGAACAGCGCGAGGAACGCGTTGACGAGGCCGTCGACGCCGAACACCTGGCGCCACAGGATGGCGATGGCCACCGAGCCGCCGAGCAGCGACGGCAGGTAGAACACCGACCGGTAGATCGCGAGGCCCCGCACGCCCTTGTCGAGCAGGAGCGCGAGCCCGAGGGCGGCGGCGAGCTGCAGCGGCACCGCGGTGAGCACGTAGGTGAACGTGACCCGGAGCGCGTTGTGCAGGCGGGGGTCGTTCCACATGTGCGTGAAGTTCTCGATCCCGATCCACTGCGGCGGCTGCAGCAGGTTGTAGTCGGTGAACGAGAGGTACAGGGACGCGAGCATCGGGCCGAGCGTCACGAGCGCGAGGCCGAGGAACCACGGTGCGAGGAACACGGCGGCGGCCTTGCCGTCGCCCTTGTGCAGCGCCTGACGTGCGGCGGGCTTGTCGCCGCCGCGCACGCCCTTGCGCCCTCGGGGTGGCGGGTCGCCGTCGGCGGGCCGTGTGGTGGCCCGTCGCAGCTCCGAGACCACAGACATCGTCGATCACCTCTTTGTGCTCGTCCGGTGGGAAACCGGTTCCCAAGAAGGCAAGGTAGCACCGGGTCGGCGCATTGGGAACCGGTTTCTTGTGGTGTATGTTCTGCCGGGGATGACCCCGTGGCGGGCGACTATAGCCGCGGGACCTGTTTGTCCGGACCGCAGGAGGCTGCAGTGACGCAGGACGGCTGGAGGCGTGCGACGCCCACCATCGCGGAGGTGGCGCAGGCCGCCGGGGTGTCCCGGGCCACCGTCTCGCGCGTGATGAACGGACGGTCCACCGTCGACGCCGAGCTGGTCACGCGCGTGCGTCAGGTCGCCGACCAGCTGCACTACCGGCCGAGCACCGTGGCCCGCAGCCTGTCGCTCGGGCGCACCAACACGGTCGCCGTCGTGGTGCCCGACCTCGCCAACCCGATGTTCCAGCAGGTGCTGCGGGGCGTCACGTCCGCCGCCGCCGAGCAGGGCTACCGGGTGCTCGTCGCCGACACCGTCGAGGACGCCGCCGCCGAGGAGCGCGTGGCCCTCGACGCGCGGATGCGCTGCGACGGGCTCGTGCTCGTCTCCCCGCGGATGGCCGAGCCGACCCTGCGCGCGCTGCTCGCCGAGGTGCGGCCCGTCGCCGTCGTCAACCGCGCGCCCGACGGCGTGACCCCGACCGTCGCCGTCGACTACGCCGCGGGCGTCGAGCAGATCGTCGAGCACCTCCTCGGGCTCGGCCACCGGCACCTGCTGTACCTCGCCGGCCCGCCCGACAGCCAGTCGCACAACGCCCGGCTCGAGGCCCTGCGGATCGCCGCGTCCGGCCGGACCGACGTCCGCCTCTCCGAGATGCCCGCCGGCTCGTCCGTCGAGTCCGGGTACGCCGCCGCGCAGGACGTGCTCGCGTCCCGCGCCACCGCCGTCGTCGCCTACAACGACCTCGTCGCGTTCGGTCTGCTCGCCCGCCTCAACGAGCTCGGCGTCGCCGTGCCGGGCGACGTGTCCATCACCGGGTTCGACGACATCGAGCTCGCCCGGTTCGCGACCCCGTCGCTCACCACCGTCACCGTCCCGCAGGCCGACCTCGGCCGGCTCGCCTGGACGCACCTGCACGGGCTCGTCGCCGGCGAGGACCTGCTCGACCCCACGCCGCCACGGATCCGGCCCCTGCTCGCGGTGCGCGACAGCACCGGTCCCGTCCCGCCCGCAGCACGCCTCGGACGCCGCGCACCGACCGACCCTGCCGGCGTCGTCGTGCCCGTGCTGGCCGGTGCTGCCTGGCGTGCCGACCTCGGCTCGTTCCTGCTCAGCGGGCTCGTGCGCGACGAGGACGCGGCAGTGCCCCTGGCCCGGTACGAGTCCGGCGACCGGGTGCCCGGCGTGCACGCCCCCCGGCCGTACCTGCACCCCGTCCGCTCCGCCGCCGGCCGGGTCCTCACCGAGGTCAGCCCCGTCGACCACCGCCACCACTACGGCGTCTCCATGGCCGTCCCGGTCGTCAACGGCACGTCGTACTGGGGCGGCCGCACGTTCCTGCGCGACGAGGGCCCCACCCTCCTGCCCAACCACGGCCGGCAGGTCAGCACCGGCACCCGGACCGACGACGACGGCGCGACCCTGCTCGACGACGTCGTCTGGCACGACGAGCACGGCGCCCCCCAGCTCCGCGAGGACCGCCGGCTGCACGCCGCCGCCCTCCCCGACGGCCGCGGCTGGACCCTGCGCTGGACGAGCGTGCTGCACGCCGACCACGGGCCCCTGCGGTTCGAGAGCCCCGGCACCAACGGCCGCCCCGACGCCGGGTACGGCGGCCTGTTCTGGCGGCTCCCGTCCGCCGACGTCACGACCGTGCTCGGCGACGGTCTCGTCGGCGAGGCCGCCGTGCACGGCAGCCGGTCGCCGTGGCTCGCGTTCGTGCAGCGCCGCGAAGGTGCGACCACGACCGTCCTGCTGGTCCAGCCCGCCGACCACGTGCGGCCCTGGTTCGCCCGCGTCGCCGAGTACGTCGGTGCCGGACCCGCCATCGCGTGGGACCGGGTGGTCGACGTCCCTGCCGGTGGGCGGGTCGACGTCGGGCTGACCGCCGTCGTCGTGGACCGCGCGCTCGGCGCCGACGAGGCGGGGGCGCTCGCGGCGGAGCTCGGGCGATGAGCCCGGGGCGCTCCGGGCCGGCGACCACGGGTGCGGACCTGACCGGCGTGCCCACCTCCGGGGAGGCCGGTGCCGTGGCGGGTGCGGTCGCGACGACCGTTCCGGCGACCGGGCCGACGACCGGGTCGACGACCGGGCCGACGACCGGGCCGGCGACCGCGGGTCGCGTGCCGTCCGTCGCCGTCGTCGGCGTGCACGGCTTCGGTGCGCAGTACGTCCGCCGGGTCGTCGACCTGGAGGCCGGCGGGCGCGCGACGCTCGCGGCGGTCGTCGACCCGCGACCCGTCGACGGGCTCGAGCACCTCCCGGCCGGCACCCCGTGGTTCCCGGACCTCGAGGCCCTGCTGGACCGGGCCGCCCCCGACGTCGTCGTCCTCGCCACCCCGATCCCCACGCACCTGCCGTTCGCCGCCGCCGCGCTGCGGGCCGGGTGCGACGTGATGCTGGAGAAGCCGCCGGTCGCGTCGCTCGCCGAGCACGAGGAGCTGCTCGCGGTCGTCGCCGAGACCGGGCGGCGCTGCCAGGTCGGCTTCCAGACGTTCGGTTCCGGCGCGGTCGACGAGGTCGCGCGGCTCGTCGCCAGCGGCGAGCTCGGCGAGGTCACCGGCGTCGGTGCCGTCGGCACCTGGCTGCGGACCGCCGGCTACTACGCGCGCGCCCGGTGGGCCGGCCGACGCACGCTCGACGGCGTCGACGTGGTCGACGGCGTCGTCACCAACCCCCTCGCGCACGCCGTCGCCACCGCCCTCCTGCTCGCGGGCGCCCGGACCGCGCAGGACGTCACCGACGTGCAGCTCGACCAGTACCGCGCCCACCCCATCGAGGCCGACGACACGTCCGCGGTGGTCGTCACGACGGCTGCCGGCGTGCGCGTCTCGGCAGGCCTGACGGTGTGCGCGCCCGTGCAGTCGCCCGCCCGCGTCGTCGTGCACGGCACGCTCGGCACCGCGACGCTGCTCTACGAGTCCGACACCATCGACGTCACCTCCGGACGAGGGTCGCGGCGCATCACCTGCGGACGGACCGACCTGCTCCGCCAGCTCCTCGACGCCCGGACCGACCCCGCCGTGGCGCTGCGGTGCGACCTCGCCGACACCGGCGCGTTCATGCGCGTGCTCGAGGCCGTCCGGACCGCCCCCGCCCCTCGGCCCGTGCCCGACCGGTTCGTGCAGTGGCACGGGGACGGCGACGCGCGGCACCCGGTGGTCGACGGCATCGAGGACTGGTGCGCGCGGGTCGCGACCGAGGGCCGCACGTTCCGCGAGCTCGGCGCCCCGTTCGCGGGGTGACCCCTCACCTCACGACGAGCCGCCGGTGCCAGCGCCTCTGGCAGCCTGGACGCATGACGGAGAGTCCCGAGGGCGAGTCGGCGCGGCACGAGGCGGTGGCGCGCTGGTCGGCCGCGCTGCGCCAGGTGGAGGTCCTCAAGCCGTGGCTCACCGAGTCCCACTGGGACGAGCACTATTGGGACGACGTCGCGGAGCTCGTGGTGAGCGACGCGCGAACCGGTGGGGGTTCGGGTGACGCGCGGGACGCACTCGCGGACGCGCTCCGCAGGACCTTCGCGGGCGCGGCGCTCGAGAGCGACAGCGGGCCCTACCGGGAGCGCCTCGACGAGCGGCTCGACATGATCGCCCGGCTCGCTTCGGGCTGACCGACGACCGGGCTCGACTCTGCGGACGGGTGCAGGAATTGGCATCGGAGGATGACGGATCGGGCGGTGGGCGGCACGATCAGTCCATGTCCCGACGGGTCGCCGCGCTGGTCGTCGCGGGCGTGCTGACCCTCGGGGGGTGCGGCCCCGCCGCGCCGTCCCCGTTCCCGTCGTCCCCGACCCCGTCGGCCTCGGCCGCGCCGATCCCCGCGGACGTGCTCGCCGGGCTGTCGGTGGAGGTGCGGCAGGCGCGGAGCGACTGGGCGTTGCGGGTGGTGCAGCTGCGGGTCACGAACGTCGGGCCCGGGGACGTCACGGTCGCGCAGGCGCGGCTGGTGACGCCCGACGACGAGGGGGTCGCGACGAGCGACCGCGAGCGGCCTGTGCGGGCGGGCGTGGACCGGGACGTGTCGGTGGCGCTCGGGACACCGGTCTGCGCCGACGCCACCGCCGGGGCCGCCCGGGCGGAGCTCGACCTCGTGGACGCGGACGGGCGGCGGTCGACGCTCGTCGTGCAGCCCGGCGACCCGCAGGGACACCTGGCGCGGATCCACGGTGAGGACTGCGCCGCCGCGGCGGTCGCGCAGGGGGCGACGCTGTCGCTGGCCGACGACCTCGGGACCCAGGAGGTCGACGGGCGGTTCGTCGGCGAGGTGGACCTGCAGGTGGCGCCGGTTCCGGGCGGTCCGCGGGTCGAGGTGACCGCGGTCGACGGGACCGTGCTGCTGGCGCCCGCGGACGGAGCGGCCGGGTGGGCGGTGGACGCCGACACGACCGACGGTGCGACCCGGACGGTCCCGCTGCGCCTGGTGCCCACCCGGTGCGACGCGCACGCCGTCGCCGAGGACAAGCGGGGGACGTACTTCGGGGTGCACGCGCGGGTCGACGGCGTGGAGCAGCCCGTGTTCTACGTAGGTGCGGACGACTCATTGCGCGGGGCGCTGCACGACTTCGTCGGCACGGCGTGCGGGATGCCGGCCGGCGGCTGACCGCTCCGATCCCCTCCGCTCGCCGTCTGTGTGATGCGGACTTGTCGTGGGACAGCATCAGCGCAGCACACGGTCCGCCGGGGCGACGCGGGCGACGCGGGCGACGCGGGCCGGCGACGCTTCCGGCTGTGTGCTGCGTTCGTGCTCGGGGGCGACATCTGCGCATCACGACGGCCGCGTCGAGTGGTGGGTAGGCGGGACGTCGGGAGGGTGAGCGCTTTCCCCGATGTGTCCGAAACCCTTGCGCGGGGCCCGGAGGGGTCGGTAGGAATGTCCCGACCAGCGGATGAATCGTTCCAGCCTGAATCGATTCAAGCCGTCGACCGGACCACCGATCTCAACGTCGAGACAAAGGGTGATGCCATGCGCCTGACGCGCGCGCAGGACGAACGACCCCAGGACGAACCCCAGCCCGGATCGCCGTCGGGCCCCCCGGCCGAGGGCGGGGTGCGGGCACCGTCCGCCTCGCGCCGCCGGCACGTGCTCCTGACCGGTGTGGCCGCCACCACGGCCGGCGCGATGCTCGCGCTCGGCGGCATCCCGGCCGTCGCCGCCGACGCGCCGCCCACGTGGCGGTTCGACATGGGCACCGCCACCAGCCCGGTCGCCGAGGGGTACCAGCAGGTCACCGACGCCACGCGCTACAGCGCCGCGACCGGGTTCGGCATCGTGCCGGCCGAGGGCGTCACGCCGGTGTCCCGCGACCGCGGCGCGACCGACGCCGCCGACCGCGACTTCGTGCTCGGCACCGCGTGGGACTTCGTGGTCGACGTGCCGGACGGGACGTACGACGTGACGGTCCGCTCCGGCGACCTGCTCGCGGGGACGAGCACCACGAAGACGACGATCACGCTGGAGGGTGCGGCGGCGGGCACGCTGTCCACCAAGGCGGCGACCGTCGCGGGGACCTGGACGACGACCGTCGCCGACGGACAGCTCACCGTGGGAGTGAGCGGTTCGGGCGCGGGCGGGTACGTGAGCTCGGTCGTCGTCACGCAGACCGGCACGACGCCGCCGGTCGACCCCGACCCGGGCACGTCGACGATCGCCGCGCCGACGTCCGTGCGGATGGCGCACGTGACGCCGACCGCCGTGACGCTGCGCTGGAACGAGGTCGCCGGCGCGACCGGGTACGCGGTCTCGCGGTCGGACGCCGTCGACGGGACGTACACGGAGGTCGCCCGGACCGGTGCGCGCGAGGTGTACGCGACCGACGCGGCCGACACCTCGACGCTGCGCTACTACCGGGTGCAGACGATCGACGCCGCGGGGCTGTCCGTGCCGTCGGCCGCCGCCGTCTCCAGCCTCCCGACGCCGCCGACCGTGCCCGACGTCCTCGACTTCGACCTCGGCGGCGGCGCGCTCGCGCCGGGCGCGATCCGGCTCGACGAGCACAGCGCCTACGGCCCGACGACCCGGTACGGCTTCGTCGACACGCGGGCGGTCACCGCGACCGACCGCGGGACGGCCGACGCGATCCGGTCCGACTTCGTCAGCGTGGGCGACACCGAGCTCGTCGTCGACCTGCCGAACGGCGACTACACGGTGAGCCTCGTCGCGGGTGACGCGACCGAGGCGACCGACGTCGCGATCACCGCGGAGCAGATGGCGAAGGTCGCGCCGACGACGAAGGCGGCGGGCCAGTACCTGGAGATGTCGTTCGACATCGCCGTGGTCGACGGCCAGCTGAACCTCGACTTCGCTGGCACCGCGCCGAAGCTCAACGAGCTGCGGATCGCCGCGCAGAGCCCCCGGGCCGCGGGTGACCGGCCGACCGTGTGGGTCACCGGCGACTCGACCGTCCAGTCGTACACCGCGGACTACGCGCCGCAGGCCGGCTGGGGGCAGATGATCGACCGGTTCCTGTCGGACGACGTCACGGTGGACAACCGGGCGATCGGCGGTCGGTCGTCGAAGAACTTCATCAGCCAGGGGCGCCTCGACGAGGTGCTGCGGCTCATCAAGCCGGGCGACTACCTGTTCGTGCAGTTCGGCCACAACGACGCCACGTACGGGGTCGACGACCGGTTCGCCGCCCCCGCCGACTACGCGGAGTACCTGCGGACGTACGTCGACGGCGCGGTGCAGCGCGGGGCGACCCCGGTGATCGTCACGCCCGTCTCGCGGCGGAGCTTCGACGCCGCGACCGGGAAGTTCAACGTCTCGTTCCCGGAGTACGTCGACGCGGCCACGAGCCTCGCGACCCAGACCGGGACGGCGCTCGTCGACCTGTCGGCGTCCAGCCGCGCGTACCTCGACGAGATCGGGCCCGAGGCGTCGACGTCGGTGTTCCTGCACGTCCCGGCCGGGGTGTACCCGGGCCGGCCGACGGGCACGGTCGACGACACGCACTTCCAGGAGTACGGGGCGATCCAGATGGCCCGGCTCGTCGCGGGCGGGATCAAGGCCCTCGACGTGCCGCTGGCGGACGACGTCGTCGACGCCGAGCCGCCCGCGGAGGTGCCCGCCGCCCCCGCCGGGGTGGTCGCGGGCAGCGTCTCGAACGCGGGCGTCCAGCTCACCTGGACGGCGAGCGAGGGTGCGGACATCTACCAGGTGTTCCGCAAGGACGCCGCCGCGGGCGACGACGCGTACGCGCTGGTCGCCACCTCGACGCTGCCGCAGGCCGCGGTCGGCGGGCTGGTCGAGGGGTCGTCGTACGACCTGCGGGTGGTCGCGGTGAACGGGCGCGGCCCGTCGCAGCCGTCGGCCGCCGTGCGGGTCACGACGAAGGCCGCGCTGTACAAGTTCGACGTGCAGCTCGCCGGCAGCCCGGTGATGCCGGGGTACACCGAGGTGAACCAGAACTCGCTGTACACGACGGAGATCGGCTGGGGCTGGCTGTCGACGACGGGCCTCGGGGGTCGTGACCGGGGGGTCGGCTTCACGCCGCCGCCGAACGACCTGCAGCGCGACTTCCTGCTGCCGGGCACCCAGCACACGTTCGCGGTGGACGTGCCGAACGGGTCCTACGCCGTCAAGACGTACAACGGCGACTGGATCGGCACCAGCCGGTCCAACGTGCAGCTCGAGGGCAAGGACTTCGGGGCGTCGAACGCCGGTGCCGGGTCCGTGTCCGAGAAGGTCAGCCAGCCCGTGCTGGTGACCGACGGGCAGCTCGACCTGGTCATGACGGGCTCGTCGTCCCGCCTGAACGGCATCGAGATCACGCCGCTGCTGCTCGCGCCGTCCGGGCTCGCGCTCGACGGCGTCGACATCGACGGCCGGGACGTCGCCGTCTCGTTGCACTGGACGGGGACCGACGACTCGGCGGGCTACCGCGTGTACCGGACGTCCGCCGGGGCCTCGGCACCGGTCGCGCTCGGCGACACGACGGAGACCTCCTTCGTCGACACGACCGCCGACGTCGGTCTGACGTACGGGTACCACGTCGTCGCCCTCGACCCGACCGGGCTCGAGTCGGTGCCGACGGACACGCTCGACGTCACGACCGTCGACCCCGACGTCCCGACGGCCGCCGTCCCGACGGGCCTCACGCTCGGGGCCGTCAACAAGAACGACGTGACGTTCACCTGGGACGCCGTCGACGGTGCGCTGTTCTACCAGGTGTACCGCAAGGGCAAGGACGGGTCGTTCGCGCTGGTGGGCAGCGCCGACGGGGCGTCCTACACCGACAGCACGGTGCTCACGACGATCGGGTACACCTACCGCGTCGCGTCGGTGAACGCGGGCGGGGTGTCGGCGCAGTCCGACCCCCTGACCACCCCGGCCGTCACCACGCTGACCCGGCAGGCGGAGCGGCTCGACCGGTCACCCGTCGCGGTCGAGGTGGACGGCGGCGTCTACCTGGGCTGGCGGCAGCTCGGTCTCGACCCGGACTCGATCGCGTTCCACGTGTACCGGGACGGTCGCCGCATCACGACCGCGCCGATCACGGCGAGCACGAACCTGCTCGACGCCCACGGCTCGGCCGGCTCGGTCTACCGGGTCAGCGACGTGGTCGACGGGATCGAGCGCTGGGCCACCGCCGAGTTCCGGGTGTGGGACAGCCAGCACCTCGACGTCCCGCTCGACAAGCCCGCCGACGCGTACACGAAGGACGGCCAGCCGTACACGTACAACGCCAACGACGCGTCCGTCGGGGACGTCGACGGCGACGGGCAGTACGAGGTCGTCGTGAAGTGGGACCCGTCCAACAGCAAGGACAACTCGCAGGCCGGCTACACGGGCAACGTGTACGTCGACGCCTACGAGCTCGACGGGACCCGGCTGTGGCGGATCGACCTCGGGCAGAACATCCGGGCCGGCGCGCACTACACGCAGTTCCAGGTGTACGACCTGGACGGCGACGGCAAGGCCGAGGTCACGATGAAGACGGCCGACGGCACCGTCGACGGCGTCGGCACCGTCATCGGCGACGCCCGGGCGGACTACCGGAACTCGTCGGGCTACGTGCTGACAGGCCCGGAGTTCCTCACGGTGTTCGACGGCCAGACGGGCGCGGCGGTCGACACCGTCGACTACACGCCGCCGCGCGGCGACGTGGGCGCGTGGGGCGACACCTACGGCAACCGCGTCGACCGGTTCCTCGCCGGGGTCGCGTACCTCGACGGCGAGCACCCGAGCGTCGTCCTCAGCCGCGGCTACTACACGCGGGCCGTGCTCGTCGCGTACGACTTCGACGGCTCCACGCTCACGAAGCGGTGGACCTTCGACTCGGACGTCGCCGGGCCGCAGTACATGGGCCAGGGCAACCACAACCTGTCCGTGGCCGACGTCGACGGGGACCAGAAGGACGAGGTCGTCTACGGCTCCATGACGATCGACGACGACGGCACCGCCCTCTACACGACCGGCCTCGGCCACGGCGACGCGCTGCACGTCAGCGACCTCGACCCGTCGCGGCCCGGCCTGGAGGTGTTCGCCGTCCACGAGGAGGCGCCGCACAGCAAGGGCATCGGCGCGACGTTCCGCGACGCCGCGACCGGGGAGGTGCTGTGGTCGATGCCGGCCACCGCCGACACCGGGCGCGGGGCCTCGGACGACATCGACGCCTCGCACCCGGGCGCGGAGTCGTGGGCCGTGGTGACCGACGGGACGTGGAACTCACGGTCCGGCGAGATGCGGGCCGCCGACGGGACGTTGATCTCGACGACGATCCCCGCGGCGAACTTCCTCACCTGGTGGGACGGCGACCTCCTCCGGGAGATCACCGACCACGACTGGGACACGACGGCGCTCACGGGCGTCCCGACGATCTCGAAGTGGGACCCGTCGTCCCAGACCTCGCAGGAGGTCTACCGCGCGACCGGCACCCTGTCGGACAACGGCACCAAGGGCACCCCCGCCCTGCAGGCCGACCTGTTCGGCGACTGGCGCGAGGAGATCGTGACCCGCCTGGCCGACTCGTCGGCCCTGCGGATCGCCACCACCGTGGACGTCACCGACCACCGGCTGCGCACCCTGCAGTCCGACCCGGTGTACCGCCTCGGGGTCGCGTGGCAGAACACCGGCTACAACCAGCCGCCGCACACCGGGTACTTCCTCGGTGACGGGATGACGACGCCGCCCGCGCCCTCGATCGTCTACACGGGACCCGCTGCCGGTCCCGGTGAGCGGGTGCCCGGTCCGGCTGTCGCGGCACCGGCTCGCGGGGTGCTGTCCAGCGACAACTGGGACGGCGACAGTGCGTACACCGTGGCCATGAACCTGTGGTGGGGTCAGAACGCCCAGTCGGTGACGCTCCTGGAGAACGGGGTCCCGGTGGCGACGCGAGACCTCGTCGACGCCACCCCGGCCGCCCAGTCGGCGGCGTTCCAGCTCGACGGGCGCGGCAACGGGACGTACGTCTACACCGCGGTGCTGACCAACCAGCACGGGGCGACGACGACCGCGCCGCTCACCGTCAAGGTCACCGCGGCGAACCCCGGCACGCCGGCGCTCAGCCACGACAACTGGGACGGCGACGGCTCGTACACCCTCACCACCAACCTCTGGTGGGGGACGAACGCCACGCAGTACCGGCTCTACGAGGACGGGGTGCTCATCGACACCCAGTCGCTCGTCGCGCACGGCACGGACGCCCAGAAGGCGACCACCACCGTGAACGGCCGGGCCGTGGGGACGCACGTCTACCGCGCGGAGCTGTCCAACGCGCTCGGCTCGACGAGCAGCCCGGAGGTGACGGTCAAGGTGACGCGCTGACGGATGAGCCCGGGCGTCGGGCCGGGGTCCACCCCCTGGCCCGGCGGCCGTCGGGCGCGGGTCGCACATCCGACCCGCGCCCGGCCCGGCGCCCCGGACCAGGCCCGCCCTCCGAGCCCGGTCCGGGGCGCCGTCGTGCGTGCGCCGGCACCCCGCTCCGGCCTGTGCTGACGACGTCGTCGCACCCGACGTCAGCCTGTGCCCAGCGAGCGACGGGCGGGGCAGGCCGGGCCCGGTCGGACGGCGCGGTCAGACGCGGACGACGACCTTGCCGCGGACGTGCCCGGTCGCGCTGGCCTCGTGGGCCGCCGCGGCGTCGGCCAGGTCGAAGACCTGCGCCACGTCGACGCGCAGCCTCCCGGCGTCGGCCAGGGCGCCGAGCGCCTCGAGGTCGGCGGTCGAGGGTCGCACCCACACGTAGTGCCCGCCGAGCTCGTCGCGCGCCCGCGCGTCGACGATGGAGGCGATCGTGCCGCCGGCCGCGAGGAGCCGGGGTGCGGTGTCGGTCGCGTCGTCGCTGCCGTAGTCGAGGATCACGTCGACACCCTCGGGCGCGAGCGCGCGGACCCGCTCGACGAGGCCGTCGCCGTACGTCACGGGCTCGGCGCCGAGGTCGCGCAGGTGGTCGTGGTTCTTCTCGGACGCCGTGCCGATGACGCGCGCGCCGAGCGCCCGGGCGATCTGCACCGCGAACCCGCCGACCCCGCCGGCGGCGGCGTGCACGAGCACCGTCTGACCTGCGGTGACGCCCGCCCGCTGGATCGTCTGGTAGGCGGTGAGGCCGGCCAGGGGGACCGCGGCGGCCTCCTCGAACGACAGGGACGCCGGCTTGCGGGCCAGCGTGCGGACCGGTGCGGAGACGTACTCGGCGAACGTGCCGCCCTGGACCCAGTCCTTGCGGACGTAGCCGAACACCTCGTCACCGACCTGCAGCTCGGGGGTGTCCAGGCCGACCTTCTCGACGACGCCGGCGACGTCCCAGCCGGGGACGACCGGGAAGTCGACGTCCATGATCTGGTCGAGGTAGCCCTGGCGGACCTTCCAGTCGACCGGGTTGACCGACGCGGCCCGCACGCGGACCAGGACGGTGTCGGGCCCGACCTTGGGTGTGGGCTGCTCGGTGAGCTCGAGGACGTCGGCGCCGCCGTAGCGGGAGTAGGTGATGGCTCGCATGCCTAGTCCCAGCACCGGCGGACGGCTCGGCATTCCGGGCGTCGTCGTGACGTGACCAACGGAGCTCGTCGGAGCTCGCCGGAGCTCGCCGGAGCGAGGCTGGAGCACGGCCGGAACCGCAGGTCAGCGACGCCCTGCCGCCTCTCGTTCCACCACGGTGACCGGCCACGCCGTGCGGCGACCTGCGCGGCGGCGCCACGCCGGCCGCAGGCGTCCGGCGCGGGCCAGCAGCACCGCGACCACGCCCGTCGCGAGCAGCGCGAGGCCGCCCGTCACGACGAGCCCTGCCCGGACCCCCAGCTGCTCGGTGAGCCACCCCTGCAGGAGGCCGCCGAACGCGTGCCCGCCGAGCAGCAGCGGCGAGTACAGGGCGAGGACCCGGCCCCGCACGGGCCGGTCCGCGGTGAGCTGGACGAGCGTCGCGGCGGTGGTGAGGAACAGCAGCGTCGTCGCGCCGACCACGGCGAGCATGACGAGGAACGTCGCCTGGGTCGGCGCGAGCGCCGCGACCGTCTCGGCGACGGCGAAGGCGGCGGACGCGACGACGACCGACCTCGCCCGGACCCGCACGAACCGCGCGCCGACGAGCACCCCGACGAACGCGCCGACCGCGCTCACGGTGTTGTAGAGGCCGAACCCGCCGGCGCCGGTGTGCCAGACGTCCTGCGCGAACGCGGTCAGCACCACGGGCCCGTTCATCCCGAGCGCGCCCATGAGCCCGGCGAGCACGATCACCCAGCCGAGCCGCGGCCGGTCCCGCACGTACCGGATGCCCTCGCGGACCTGCCCCCGGGCGGGGGCGACGTGCGGTGCGACGTGCAGCTCGCGGCGGCGCATCGACATCACGACGGAGACGACCGCGAGCGCGACGACGCCGTTCACCGTGAACGCCCACGACTCGCCCCAGCGGTGGATGACGAGCCCCGCGACGGCCGGGCCGATCATGCCGCCCGCCTGGTTGAGGGCGTTCATCGTGCTGACCGCCCGCTGCAGCATCCGGTCGCCGACGATCTCCCCGACGAGCACCTGGCGGGCGGGCTGGTCGACGGCCGTGACGAGGCCCATGAGACCGGCGGCGACGTACAGGTGCCACACCTCGACCGTGCCCGTGAACGTGAGGACGGCAAGGGCGGCGGCGAGCAGCGCCTGGGCGGTCTGCGCGACCTCGATCAGCCGGCGCTTGTCGTGCCGGTCCGCGAGCAGCCCGCCCCACGGCCCGACGAGCAGCAGCGGCAGGAACTGCAGCGCGACCAGCAGGCCGACGGCCTCGGAGCTGCCGGTGAGCTCGAGCACGAGCCAGTCGGCGGCCATCCGGAGCATCCACATGCCCGTGCCGCCGAGGAGCTGGGCGGCGACGAGCAGGCGGAAGTTGTGCAGCCGCAGGGGCGGCCGGTCGTCGGGCGGACCGACCGCGTCAGGGCGCTCGTCGGGCGGCCCCGACGCCTCGGGCGACCGGTGCGGGTGGGGTCTCAGGGCGCGTCCCGGCGGGTCAGGGGAGCCGGACGTGCTGCGGGCCGAGCTCGTCGACGGACGCGACGCCGAGCAGGGCCATGGTGCGGCGGACCTCACGGGACAGGATCTCGACGGCCCGGTCGACGCCACGCTCGCCCCCGGCCATGAGCCCGTAGAGGTAGGCCCGCCCGATGAGCGTGGCGTCGGCGCCGAGCGCGATCGCGGCCACCACGTCGGCGCCGCTCATGATCCCGGTGTCGACCCACACCTGGGTGCGGTCGCCGACGGCCTCCGCGACGTCGGGCAGCAGCCGCAGCGGCACGGGTGCCTTGTCGAGCTGCCGGCCGCCGTGGTTGGACAGCACGATCGCGTCGGCCCCGGCGTCGGTGACGCGGCGGGCGTCCTCGACGGTCTGGATGCCCTTGATGATGAGCGGCCCGTCCCACGAGGCACGCAGCCACTCGAGGTCGGCGAGCGTCATCGACGCGTCGAACAGCTTGTCGAGCAGGTCCGCGACCGTGCCGGACCAGCTGCTCAGCGACGCGAACGTCAGCGGCTCGGTGGTCAGCAGGTTCATCCACCAGGCCGGGTGCGTGGCGGCGTCGAGCACGGTCTTGACGGTCAGCGCGGGCGGGATCGAGAACCCGTTGCGGGCGTCGCGCAGCCGGGCGCCGGCGACGGGCACGTCGACCGTGAGCATGAGCGCCTCGTACCCGGCGGCCTTGGCGCGGGCCATGAGGTCCTCGCCCGCGGCGCGGTCCTTCCAGACGTAGAGCTGGAACCACTTGCGCGCGTCCGGGGCGGCCTCGGCGACCGCCTCGATGGACGTCGTGCCCATCGTCGAGAGGGCGTACGGGATGTCGCGGCGCTGGGCGACGCGCACGACGGCCCGCTCGCCCTCGTGGTGCATCATCCGCGTGAAGCCGGTGGGGGCGAACGCGAACGGCTGCGACGAGCGCTTGCCGAGGATCTCGGTCGACGTGTCGACGTGGGAGACGTCGTGCAGGATCGACGGCCGCAGCTCGAGGTGGTGGAACAGCGACCGGGCGCGCCGCAGGCTGATCTCGGCCTCGGCGGCGCCGTCGGTGTAGTCGAACACCGAGCGGGGGGTGCGGCGACGGGCGACCTTGCGCAGGTCGGCGATGGTGAGGGCGTCGTCGAGGCGCCTGCGCGTGGGGTCGAGCTGGATCGGCTTGGGTCGCAGGAGCGGCTTGAGCTCGGTCCACGACGGGATCTGACGGTCGGTCACCGGGAACTCCAGGGTGTGTGGCGCGTCGTCGGGCTGCACGGAGGTGGTGCTTTTGAAACGATACACTCACGCCACCGGGTGTGGTCCAGAGGTGCGCCTGCCCGGTCGCGGCGACGGTGCCCGATCGTGCCCGACGGCGTCGTCGGGCGCTCAGGTCCCGGCCCGCGTGCCCGGTCAGGAAGCGAGTTTGTAACGATTCATCGAGATCCGTTGACATCGCGGCAAGCGCTCACCTAGCGTCCGGAATGCGCTTTCACACCCCGAGCAAGGAGGCTCCCGACGATGAAGCGAACGTTCTGGAAGACGGTCGCGGTCACGGCCGTCGCCGCACTGGCCCTCGCCGCCTGCGCCGGCGGTGATGCGGGCGACGACGAGGCCGCCCCCACGTCGACCGGCCCCGACACCAGCCCTGTCACGATCAACTTCACGTGGTGGGGCAACGACGACCGGGCCGCCCGGTACAACGAGGCACTCGACCTCTTCAAGACGAAGTACCCGTACATCACCGTCCAGACCAGCTTCGCCGCGTTCCCGGACTACTGGACCAAGCGGTCCACCGAGGCCGCGGGCCGCTCGCTGCCGGACGTCATGCAGTTCGACCTGTCCTACCTGCGCGAGTTCAGCCAGAACGGGCAGCTGCTCGACCTCGCGCCGTACGTGGAGAACGGCTCGATCGACCTGTCGAACTTCGACGAGAACCTCGTGAAGTCCGGTCAGCTCGACGGCAAGACCGTCGGCATCCCCACGTCGACCAACACGTTCGCGATGTTCCAGAACCCCCACGTCATCGAGGCGACCGGCACCACGTTCCCCGACGACACGAAGTACACGTGGGACGAGTACAACGACTTCATCGCGGAGGTCTCCGACGCGGGCGCCAAGACGGCCGACGGCTACGGCCTGTACGGCGCCGTCGACTACACCGGCACCTTCTGGTTCTTCATCCAGTGGCTGCTGCAGAAGGGCATCACGCCGTTCGAGGACGACGGGTCGTTCGGCTTCGACGAGAAGGACGTCGTCGAGTTCCTGAACCTCACCGCCGACCTGCGGGACGCCAAGCAGGTGTACCCGGTGGACCGCAACGTGGCGCTCGCCCCCAAGGGCGGCTTCACGGTGAACGAGACCGCGTCGGAGATGAGCTGGGACAACTTCCTGGCCGGCTACGTCGCCGACTCCGGCACCACCGACCTGGCCATGGCGCAGATCCCGTCCGTCAAGGCCGGCGAGAAGCACCTCTTCTACAAGCCGTCCATGCTGCTGTCGTCGGGTGCGAACACCAAGCACCCCGAGGCCGCCGCCACGCTCATCAACTTCCTGCTCACGGACCCCGAGGTCGGCAAGATCTTCGGCACGTCCAAGGGCGTCCCGGCCGACTCGAACCAGCGTGCGGCCGTGACCACCGAGGAGGGCAGCGTCGACGCCCAGGTCATCGCGTACGAGGAGAAGATCGCCGACTCGGTCACCGAGCCGACGCCGATCCCCGTCAAGGGCTTCGGCGCCATCGAGGCCAAGTGGAAGGCGCTCGGCGAGGAGCTCGGCTACGGCACGCTCTCGCCCGAGGACTTCGCCTCCCAGTGGTTCGCCGAGGCCGAGCTCTCGACCCAGTGACCACCGGGTGACCGACGGTGGACCGCCCGCTCACCAGCGGGCGGGCGGTCCACCGGTCGCACCTCGCACCGCAGCTCCGCCCGACCCGGGCTCGCGGCACTGCTCTCCCGCCAGCCCGTCTCGACGACGATCGGAACCACCGTGACCCTCACCGCCGAGGCGCCCACCGGGACCCGCACCCCCCACCGCCCGTCCGACGTCCGCCGTCGCCGGCAGCGTGCGGAGACCCGCGCCGGGTACGCCTTCCTCGCCCCGTGGCTGATCGGGTTCGTCGTGCTGACGGCCGGCCCGATGCTCACGTCGCTGTACCTGTCGTTCACGAACTACAACCTCTTCGCGCCGCCCCAGTGGATCGGCCTGGACAACTTCAAGCTCCTGTTCCAGGACCCGAACTACCTGCAGGCGTGGAAGGTCACCGGCACGTACGTGATCTTCGGGACGCCCATCAAGCTCGCCGCCGCGCTCGGCGTCGCGATGCTGCTGAACACGGCGCACCGCGGCAAGGGCTTCTACCGGTCGTCGTTCTACGCGCCGTCCCTCATCGGGGCCTCCGTGTCGATCGCCATCGTCTGGAAGGCGATGTTCATCGACAACGGCATCGTCGACCAGATCGGGCAGTTCTTCGGCTTCCCGGCCGGCGGCTGGGTCGGTGACCCGTCGCGCACCATGCCGATGCTCATCATGCTGACCGTCTGGCAGTTCGGTGCGCCGATGGTGATCTTCCTCGCCGGCCTCAAGCAGATCCCGAACGAGCTCTACGAGGCGGCGTCCGTGGACGGCGCGGGACCCGGCCGCAAGTTCCTGAAGATCACGCTGCCGATGCTGTCGCCCGTCATCTTCTTCAACCTGCTGCTCGAGACGATCCACGCGTTCCAGATCTTCGCGTCGGCGTTCATCATCTCGAACGGCACCGGTGGGCCGGCCCGGTCCACCCTCTTCTACACGCTGTACCTCTACTTCCGCGGCTTCCAGGACTTCCGGATGGGGTACGCGTCGGCGATGGCCTGGGTGCTCGTCGTCGTCGTCGGCATCCTCACCCTGATCTTCTTCCGCAGCTCGAAGTTCTGGGTGCACTACTCCGGGGAGGGCAAGTGACCACCGCCGCCGTTCCGACCACGCCCTCGACCGGCCCGTCCGTCTCCGTCGAGGAGAGCGCGAGGCTCCACCGCGCGCACCGCACCCGCACCAACGTGAAGTCCGTGATCTTCCACGTGCTCGCGCTCGCGCTCGTCGTGGTGATCCTCTACCCGGCCGTCTGGATGCTCGTCTCGGCGTTCAAGCCGACCGCCGACATCGTCGGCAACGTCAGCCTCATCCCGAAGGACGCGTCGTTCGACAACTTCGCGAAGGCCATCCAGGGCATCGGCGGCGTCTCGTTCTGGACGTTCTTCAGCAACTCGCTGATCCTCGCGATCGGGTCCGTCGTCGGCATCACGCTGTCGTGCTCCGTGTCCGCCTACGCGTTCGCGCGCATCGAGTTCCCCGGCCGCAACGTGTTCTTCGCGCTGATGATCGGCACGCTGCTGCTGCCGTTCCACGTCGTGATCATTCCCCAGTACATCGTGTTCAGCCGGCTGCACCTGGTGGACACCTACGTGCCGCTGCTCATCGGGAAGTTCCTCGCCGCCGAGGCGTTCTTCGTGTTCCTCATGGTCCAGTTCATGCGGAACCTGCCGCGCGAGCTCGACGAGGCCGCCCGCATCGACGGTGCCGGGCACGTGCGGATCTTCCGGTCGATCATGCTGCCGCTCATGAAACCCGCCCTCGTGACGAGCTCGATCTTCGCGTTCATCTGGTCGTGGAACGACTTCTTCGGGCCGCTCATCTACCTGTCGAAGCCGAACCTGTACTCGCTGCCGGTGGCCCTGCGGCTGTTCGTCGACCAGACGACCACGTCCGACTACGGCGCCCAGATGGCGATGGCCGTGCTCGCGCTGGTCCCGGTGCTGCTGTTCTTCCTGGTGTTCCAGCGGTACCTCGTGGAGGGCGTCGCGACGCAGGGGCTCAAGGGCTGATGTCGGCGCCGGTCGGCCGTGCGACCCTGGGGCCCGTGAGCGACGAGCGCAGCACGGCCCCCGACGACGACGGCACGGTGCCCCCCGAGCGGCCGCTGCTCGGCGGCGGGCGGTTCGGGCTGTTCAGCGAGTCGCTCGTGGTCGGCCTGGGCGTCTCGGTGCTGAGCCTTCCCGTCGTCACCGCGCTGCCCGCGCTGGCCGCCGGGGTCGCGCACCTGCGCCGGCACCTCGACGGCCGGTCCGACACGCTCGCCGACCTGTGGGCCGAGTTCCGTGCCGCGTGCCGGGGCGTCTGGGTGGTGTCGGTCGCGTCCGTGCTGCTGCTGTTCGTCCTGCTGTTCAACGTGCAGGTCGCCGGCACCGGGGGGCTGCCGGGCGGCACCGGCGTGAAGGTGTTCTCGGCCGTCATGGCCGTGACGCTGCTCGTGGTGCTGCTGCGGTCCGCCGCCGGGTGGGTGCCGGACGCCCGCTGGAAGGACGTGCTGCGCGACGCCGGCCGGCGCACGGGCGACGACCTCACCGGGTCGTTCCTGCTCGTCGTGGCCCTCGGGCTGTGCGCGGTGATCGTGTGGATGCTGCCGCCGCTGGCCGTGCTCGTGCCCGGTCTGCTGTCGCTCGCGGTCGTCGCGGTCGAACGCCGCGCGGCCGCCGGCTGACCCCGGGACCGCGTCCGTGCCGTCGCGCCCGCTCGTCTGGTCCGACGAGTTCGGCGGGCCGCCGGGCTCGCCGCCCGACCCGCAGGTGTGGCGGCACGAGGTCGGGGCGGGCGGCTGGGGCGACGAGCAGGTCCAGCGCTACACGGCGGACCTCCGCAACGCCCACGTCACGTCGGAGCAGCAGCTCGCCGTGACGGCGCACGGCGGCGACGACGTGACGTCCGCACGGCTCGTCACGTCGGGCACCGTCGAGGTGCGGTACGGCCGGGTCGAGGCGCGCATCCGGCAGCCGCGCGGGTCGGGCCTGTGGTCCGCGTTCTGGATGCTGGGCACCGACCTCGCCGACGTCGGGTGGCCCGCGTGCGGCGAGATCGACGTCATGGAGCACGTGGGGTCGCAGCCGCGGACCGTGCACGGCACCGCGCACGGACCCGGCTGGAGCGGGATCGGCGGGGGAGCGACGGGCTCGGCGCGGGCGCCGGCGCCGCTCGGCGACGGGTTCCACGTCTACGCCGTCGAGTGGACCGCCGACGAGATCCGGTGGGAGCTCGACGGCGTGCCCTACCACCGTGTCGTCCCCGCCGACGTGCCCGGGCCGTGGCCGTTCCGGCACCCGTTCTTCCTGGTGCTCAACCTGGCGGTCGGCGGGCGCTGGCCCGGGAACGACGCGACCGGGCTGCGGCTGCCCGCGACGATGCTCGTCGACTGGGTGCGGGTGCACGGGCCGGCCGGACGACGGGCCGGCTGATCGGCCGACCGACGGGCCGACCGACGGGCCGACTGCGCCGTCGTCGCCTGTCGTATCGGTTCGACCCGACCGTCGGAAGGTCTGGTCCGCGCGCGGTTCTCGGCCTAGGCTGACGACGACGGAACGCGCTTTCCCACCGTCGGTGCGACGACGCACCGCAGCGAGAGGACCGGACGAAGCCCCCGTGAGCGACACCCAGACGACCCCCGAGCCCGACGTGACCGCAGCCGACCGGCCCGACCGGCCCGGCCAGCTCGGCCAGCCCGGCCGGTCCGACCAGACCGACCGGCCCTCGGTGCTCGACCAGAACCCCACCGCCCCCCGGCCCCCGTCGAGCGCGAGCACCTCGCCCGGCGTCGGCGTGGTCCCCCAGTTCGCGCCGGCCCCTCCCGGCGAGCAGCGTCGCTTCGCGGTCGCGGGCACCGGCCATCGTGCGGGCATGTACGTCGGCGCCATCACGGGCGAGCACGCCGACGTCGCCACGCTCGTCGCGTGGCTCGACCCGAACCCGGGCCGCATCGACCACTACGACGCGCAGGTGGGCGCTGCGCTCGGCCTCGGCGGACCCGCCGGGCTGCCGCGCTACACGCCCGACGGCCTGGAGCGGATGATCGCCGAGCAGCGCGTCGACACCGTCGTCGTCACCGCGCCCGACCACACGCACGCCGATCTCGTGGCCCGCGTGCTGGCGGCCGGGGCCGACGTGGTCGTCGAGAAGCCGCTGACCACCGACCGGGCGGGCTGCCGCCGGATCACGGCGGCCGTCGCCGAGTCGGGCCGCGACATCACCATGACGTTCAACTACCGGTACGCGCCGCGGAACAGCTCGCTGCGGGAGGTCATCCGGTCGGGGGCGATCGGGGACGTCACGAGCGTGCACTTCGAGTGGGTGCTCGACACGGTGCACGGCGCCGACTACTTCCGCCGCTGGCACCGCGAGAAGAAGAGCTCCGGCGGGCTGCTGGTGCACAAGTCGAGCCACCACTTCGACCTCGTCAACTGGTGGCTGGGCGACGTGCCGTCGCGCGTGTACGCGTCGGGCGGCCTGCGGTTCTACGGCGACCAGAACGCCGCCGCCCGGGGGCTGGGCCCGCGTCCTGCGCGTGGGACGGGCGTCGCCGGCGACCCGTTCGCGCTCGACCTCACCCACGACCCGCGGCTCAGGTCGCTGTACCTCGACGCCGAGCACCACGACGGCTACCTGCGCGACCAGGACGTGTTCGGGCCCGGCATCACGATCGAGGACAACATGTCGCTCGTCGTCGACTACCGGCGCGGCGCGACGATGACCTACTCCCTCAACGCGCACAGCCCGTGGGAGGGGTACCGGGTCGCCGTCAACGGCACGGCCGGACGCGCCGAGCTCGAGGTCGTCGAGCGCGGCGCCGTGGAGCTCGACGCGGACGGCAACGCGATCCTCGACCCGTCCGCCACCCCCGGGGCGGCCAGCGAGGTCCCGCTGCGGCCGGCGGGGGAGCGGCTGCTCGTCCAGAAGCACTGGGAGCAGCCCACCGAGCACCCGATCCCCGCGGGCATCGGCGGGCACGGCGGCGGCGACGCGATCCTGCTCAAGGACGTGTTCCGGCGGCGCCTGCGCGTCGAGGAGGACGCGCTCGGCCGTCCCGCCGGGTACCTCGACGGGCTGCGGGCCGTCGCCGTCGGCATCGCCGCGAACCAGTCGCTCGTCACCGGCCTGCCCGTGACGATCCGCGACCTCGACCTGGGCGCGGACCTGTCGCTCACCGCGCGGGCGCCCCAGGCGGCCCGCGGGTCGCTCGCCGGGACCGCGCCGCAGCCGGCGAGCGTGGCGGCCGCCCGGTGAGCGCACGGAGGGTCGCCGCGCTGCACGACGTGGGCCGCTCGGTCGAGGTCACCGCGGCCGGGGTGCCGCTCGCGCGGTACGTGTACGTGCCCGACGACGTGCAGCTGGAGAGCCCTCGCCCGTACCTGCACCCGGTGCGGACGCGTGGCGGCGACCTCGTCACCGCGTTCCGGCCGCACGACCACGTGTGGCACAAGGGCATCGCCTGGTCGCTGCCGGTGGTCGGCGAGCACAACTTCTGGGGCGGCCCCACGTACGTGCACGGCGAGGGGTACCGGCAGCTCGACAACGACGGGTCCATGGACCACCGCTCGCTCGACCTGCTGGAGGTCGGCGCCGACCGGGTCGACGTCGCGCACACCCTCGCGTGGCACACCCAGGCGGGCGCGCACGTGGTCGACGAGCGCCGCGAGCTCGCCGTCGTCGTCCCGCCGGACCGCGACGACGTGTGGGTGCTGACGTTCGCCACGACCATGACCAACGTGTCGCCCGACGACCTCCCCCTCGGCTCGCCGACCACGCGCGGCCGCGAGAACGCGGGCTACGGCGGGCTGTTCTGGCGCGGGCCGCGCTCGTTCACGGGCGGCACGCTGCTCGCCCCGGGGTTCACCGGCGGCGAGGAGGCACGCGGCACGACGGCGCCGTGGATGGGCTTCGTCGGGCAGCACGACGACGGCGACCGCTCGTCGGGCGGCTCGTCGGGCCGCTCGTCGGGCCGCTCGTCGAGCATCGTCATGGTCGACGCCGTCGAGAACCCGCAGCACCCGCCGCAGTGGTTCGCGCGGACCGAGATGTTCGGCTGCCTCGCACCCGCACCGTTCTTCTCCACCGAGGTGCCGTTCGCACCGGGCGACACCCTGCGGTTCCGGTACGCGGTCGTCGTGGCGGACGGGGCCGTCGACGAGGCCGGTGCCGGGGCGCTCGCCGACCTCGGCAGGGGGATCCTGGACGCATGAGCGTGCTCCCGGGCGGGGTGTCGGTCAGCCACCTGCGCGTCTACGACTGGCCCGCGGTCGACGGGGTCGGCGTCGTCGGGTCGGGGGCGCCGCACCTGCACGTCGCGTCCTCCGAGGCCTATCTCGTGCTCGCCGGCTCCGGTGCGGTGCACACGCTCGGCCCGTCCGGGTTCCACGAGCACCGCGTCGGCCCCGGCTCGATCGTGCGGTTCGACCCCGGCGTGGTGCACCGGGCCGTCAACGACGGCGACCTCGAGGCGCTCGTCGTCATGTCCAACGCCGGGCTGCCCGAGGCGGGTGACGCGGTGCTGACGTTCCCGCGGGCCGTCGTCGCCGACCCGGCCGCGTACCGGGCGGCCGCGACCCTGCCCGGACCCGGGACGCCCGACGACGAGCTCGCCGCCGCCGCCCGCCGCCGCCGCGACCTGGCCGTCGAGGGGTACCGCGAGCTGCTCGCCGAGGTCGAGCGGGTCGGCCCGGCCGCCGCGATGCGGGCCCTGCACGACGCCGCCGTCCGGCTGGTGCGCCCCGCCGTCCCGCACTGGCAGGACCGGTGGACGCGCACCGTCCTCGCCGAGACCGACGCGTCGGCCCTGCTCCTCGAAGGGCTCGCGCGGGGCGTCGTGCCCGGGTTCGGCAGCGCGCGCGTGACGGCCGCGCAGGCCGAGCCGGGGGCCCGGCGGTACGGGATGTGCGGGCGGCTGCGCGTCTGGCCCTCCGCCTGACCGCCCCGGCCCCGGCCTGACCCGGGCCGGCCCGACTCGGCCCGGCCCGGCCCGGCCCGTCGTCCGCTCACCTCGTGTGATGCGGTCGTGCCGGCAGGCAGCCGGAACGCGTCACACAACGGCCCGGACGGCCCGCCGCGTCGCGCGTCAGCTCGCCTGGTCGTAGGAGTCGACGACCGACACGTCGAGCGAGAACTCCACGGGGAACCCGCCGAACAGCAGCCGCCCCGCCTCCTGGGCGGCCTCCCGCACCGCGTCGGCGACCTGTTCCGCGACGCCGGCCGGGGCGTGCACCACGACCTCGTCGTGCAGGAAGAACACGAGGTGCGGCCGTCCGTCTGCGGACTCGACGGCGAGCAGCCGCCGCCGCAGCGCCGCCATCCAGCACAGCGCCCACTCGGCGGCCGTGCCCTGCACCACGAAGTTGCGGGTGAACCGGCCCCAGTCGCGGCCGCGCCGCCGGGCGGCCCGGACCTCCTCGGCACCCGCGCCCTCGGCCGCGGCGGCGTGCAGGGCGTCCTGCCACTCGGCGTCCGGTGCCGGGGCCGACCGGCCGAGCCACGTGGTGACGACCTCGCCGCGCTCGCCGGCCCGGGCGGCCTCCTCGACGAGGCCGACCGCCCGCGGGTACGCCCGGGTGAGCTGCGGCATGAGCGCGGCGCTCGCCCCGGTCGTCGCGCCGTAGATCGCGCCGAGCATCGCGTACTTGGCGTCCTTGCGGCTCTCGACGATGCCCGCCTCGACGACGCCCTGGTACAGGTCCGCCCGACGAGCGGCTGCCGCCATCGCGAGGTCGCCCGACATGGCCGCGAGCACGCGCGGCTCGAGCTGTGCGGCGTCCGCGACGACGAGCCGCCACCCCGGGTCCGCCCGGCACGCCGCGCGGATCGCCGCGGGGAGCTGCAGCGCGCCGCCGCCGTTGGTCGCCCACCGGCCCGACACGACACCCGCCGGGACGTACTCGGGGCGGAACCGGCCGTCGTGCACCCACGTGTCGATCCACGTCCAGCCGTTGGCGCTGAGCAGCCGGGACAGCTTCTTGTACTCCAGCAGCGGGTCGCGCACCGGGTGGTCGAGCCCCTGGATCTCCCACTTGCTCGTGGACGCCAGGTCGAAGCCCGCCAGTCGCAGGCCGCGCAGCAGGTCGGGCTGCGAGTCGGGGTTGAGGGCCGGCTGGTCGAGGGCTGTGCGGACCTGGTCGGCGAGCGCCTCCAGCCGGGCGGGGCGGCTGCCCGCACGGGGGCGGGGGCCGAGCATCTCGGTGAGGATCTCGTCGTGCGCCTGCGCGCTCCACGGCAGGCCGTCGTACCGCATCTCCTCGGCGATCAGTGCGCCCGTCGACTCGGCCGCGAGCAGGAGCCGCAGACGGCCGGGGTGCGTGGAGCCGGCGACGGCGGCGAGCTGCCGGGCGAGCTCGTCGGCCGGGTCGAGGCCGCCGGTGACGGGGACCGGGAGGTCGTCGACGTCGAACAGGCTCGCCGCGACCGGCTGGGGCGCGCCGGGACGGGGCGAGTCCCAGGCGGTCCGGGGGCCGGTGGCGAGGGCGGAGGCCGCGCTGTGCTCGCTGTGCCGGAGGATCGAGTGGCACAGCCGCAGGTCGTGGCAGCGCTCGACGCGGACGCCGGCCGCCAGCAGCGGCGGGTAGCGGCGCGACGTGTCGTCCCAGACCCAGCGGGGGCGGTCGCGCTCGAGCTCGGCGACGGCCTGCGCCAGCCCCGCGGCCGGCACCTCCGTGCGGGTCAGCGGCTGCCCGTCGTCGGTGAGCCCGGCCAGCACGACGCCGCCGGGGCGGGACGGGTCGTCGAGCACGAGCTGGAAGGGCACGGCCCATTGTCGCCGCCCCCACCGACATCCCCGTCGCGCCCGCCGGCGGGCCACGGTCAGACGGCTTCGGCCATCTCCGTCCGGGAGGTCTGCTCCGTGCGGCGCATCGCGAAGATCCACGGACCGCCCGCGGCGAGCGGCAGGGGCTCGCGCACGGGGGAGTACCCGAGCGCCTCGTAGTACCCGACGTTGTCGGGCTTCGTCGTCTCGAGGTAGCTGGGCGCCTCGGCGCCGTCGACGAGCCCGAACGCCTCGGCCATGAGCCGCTTGCCGCGCCCGGCGCGCTGCAGGTCGGGCCGGACGCCGAGCGCCTCGACGTACCAGGTGTCGGTGGGGACGGCCGACGCGGTGACGTCGCCGAACCTGATGATGCCGAGGCTGTGCTCCCGCGTGTAGAGCGCGATCCGGGCGATGCGCCCTGACTGCCGCCACCAGCGGGCCGCGGTCATGGGGTACGTGCCGGGCGGGTAGATCGCGATCGCGCCGGTCACCGCCCCGTCGAGCTTCGTCACGAAGGCGCGGCCGTACCGCACCGAGTCCGACAGCGTCATGCGGTACATCGCCCGCAGCTCGGCCTCGCGGCGACGGCGCACGGGGAACAGGTGGACGAAGCCGGGGTCGTCGGCGAGCGCCGCCGCCAGGACCGTCGCGGCCGCGCGGACGTCCTCGGGGCGCAAGGGCACGACGACGTCGGGCGGGGACGGTGCGAACATGTCGCGCATCCTCTCTGGGACATGCGTCCAGATGCAACCCATCCGTCCCAGTTTGGCCGCACGTATACCCGCACGGATCCAGACGCGCCGGAGCGGTCGTGCGACGGCCGTCAGCGCGCCTCGCGGACCACCGCCACCCCGCCCGCGGTGACGTCCAGGACCCCGGCGACAGGACGGTCCGTGAGGAGCTCGTGCCCGTCGGCCTTGAGCTGGACGTCGGCGCCGGTGTGGTTGAGCACGACGAGCCACGAGCGCCCGTCGTCCGCGACGCGACGCACTGCCTCGACGCCCGCCCCCACGCCGGCCCCCGAGCCCGCCGGACCGAGGCCCGCGGCGAGCCCGTCCACGACCGGCCGGATCCCGGCCTCGGCGACGAGTGTCGCGGTGAGGTCGTCGAGCGCGTCGGCGCTCAGCCGCGTGGCGAGGTACCAGGCCGCGCCGGTCTCGCCCACCGGGCGGCGGGTCAGGGCGGCGCCGCCCGCGAGGTCGCCGTCGACGAACGTCCGGACGGCCTCGGTGCCCGGTGCCAGGTGGAGGTGCTCCGACCAGACGTCGGCCGTGCTGCCGTCGTCGAGCGCCACGGTCTCGCCGTCCTGCAGGGCCCAGAACTCCTCCGCCCGCACGCCGAGGAGGTCGCGGAAGGCCCCGGGGTAGCCGCCCAGGCGCACGTGGTCGTGCTCGTCGACGATCCCGGAGAAGTAGGTGACGAGCACCGTGGCGCCCCGCTCGGCGGCCTCCGCGACGTTGGCCGCGTCGGCGTCGGTGACCAGGTACAGCGTCGGGACCACGACGAGCCGGTAGCCCGACAGGTCCGCGCCCGGCCGCACGACGTCGACCGTGACGCCCTGCCGCCACAGCGCCCGGTAGTGGGCCAGCACCCGGTCGGGGTACGTGACGTCGGCGGACGGGTGCGAGTCGAGCTCGGTGCCCCACCACGCCGGGTAGTCGAAGACGATGGCCGCCTCGGCCCGCACCCGCGACCCGCGCAGCTCGCCGACCGCCCGCAGCGCCGACCCGAGCGCGACCGTGCTGCGCCACACGTCCGAGTCCGTGCCCGCGTGCGGCAGCATCGCCGAGTGGTACTTCTCGGCGCCCGCCGCCGACTGCCGCCACTGGAAGAACATGATCGCGTCGGCGCCCCGCGCCAGGTGGCCGAAGGAGTGCCGCAGCATCTCGCCGGGCCGCTTGCTGCGGTTGCGCGGCTGCCAGTTCACCGCCGACGTGGAGTGCTCCATGAGGATCCACGGGTCGCCGCCCGCGACCCCGCGCGACAGGTCCGCGCTGAACGCGAGCTCCACGTGCGCGTCCGCGTCGTGCGCGCGGGTGTAGTGGTCGTTCGCGACGACGTCGAGGTCGCCCGCCCACGAGAAGTAGTCCATCCACTTCGTGCCGGTCGACATCATGAGGTTGGTCGTCGTCGGGACGTGCGGGGTGACCTCGCGCAGCACGTCGCGCAGCTCGCGGTACCAGGCCAGCAGCTCGTCGGACGAGTACCGCGCGAAGTCGAGCTGCTGGGTCGGGTTCGGGTACGTCGGGGCCGAGCGGGGCGGCAGGACCTCGTCGAACGTGTCGTACCGCTGCGACCAGAACGCCGTGCCCCACGCGTGGTTGAGCGCGTCGACCGTGCCGTACCTCGCCTCGAGCCACCGGCGGAAGGCGGCCGCCGAGTCGTCCGAGAAGTCGTGCGGCACGTGGCAGCCGAGCTCGTTGTCGACGTGCCACAGGGCCAGCGCCGGGTGGGCCGCGTACCGCTCGGCGACCGTCCTGGCCATCCGCAGCGCGTACCGGCGGTACACGGGCGACGACACCCGGTAGGCCTGCCGCCCGCCGGGGTGCAGCACGGTGCCGTCGGCGAGCTCAGGCAGGATCTCCGGGTGCCGGCGGGACAACCACGGCGGCGGGCTCGCGGTGGCCGTCGCCAGGGCGACCCGGATGCCGGCCGCGTGCAGCCGGTCGAGGACGTCGTCGAGCCAGCCGAAGTCGTGCTCGCCCTCCCGCGGCTCGAGCTGCGCCCACGAGAAGATCCCGACGCTCACCAGCGTCACGCCCGCCTGCCGCATGAGCTCGACGTCCTCGACGCGGGTCGCGAGCGGCCACTGCTCCGGGTTGTAGTCGCCGCCGTACGCGATGCCGTCGACGCCGAGGGGCCAGGGGCGGGGGTGCTGGGTCATGTCGTCCTTCGAGGTGGGGGTTCGTCGTGCGGGCGGGGGCGTCAGACGACGGCGCGCCGCAGGTCCAGGTGGACGGGCTCGTCACGGTCGCAGACCAGGTGGCCACCGACCACGCGGGCCGCCGCGACCTGTACGACCGCCCGCCGGGACTCCGGCGTCGTGCCGTCGGCGCCGCCCGTGCTGCCGGGCTCGGTCCGGGCGTGCACGAAGTAGAAGATCCACGCGACGGGCGTGCCGTCCGGGTCGGTGCCGACCACGACGTCCGCGTGGTGGCCGAACCCGCCGTCGCCGGGGCGGCTCCCCGGGCGGTCGAGGAGCCGGCCGTCGGGGGTCCAGGTCTCCAGGTCGTCGGACCGGTGGACGGCCTGGCCGCGCCACTCGTCGACGATCATCCAGTGCCGGCCGCCGAGCGTGAACACGTTCGGGCCCTCGTGCGGGCGACCCGTGACCGCCGGGCGGGACGGGCCCCACGTCATGAGGTCGGGGGAGTCCGCGCACCAGGTCGTCGAGCCCGCCGCCTCGTCCTTGAACCACATCCGGTACGTCGCCCGCGGGGCGTCCGGCGTGGCGCCGCCGTCCCGAGCGGGCGGTCCCGGGGCACCGGGCACGGCCGCGACGCACGCGTCGATCACGCGGTCCGACGACAGCGGGACCTCCCCGACGAACGACCACGTCACGAGGTCGTCCGACACGTGGTGCAGGATCCGGCGGGCGTGCCCCTCCCACCGGTCCGGGACGCCCGTGATGTGGCTGAGGAACATGTGGAACCGGCCCTCGGCGTGCACCACCTCGGGCGCCCACAGCGTGTTGCGGCCGGGGTACGGGTCGAGGCCGTCGACGACGCCGCGGTGCGTCCACGTCAGACCGCCGTCGTCCGACGTGGCGACCGCGATGTCCGTGCCGTGCACCCAGGTGACGCCGGGGCCGTCGTCGTCCGGGCGTCGCTGCGTGGCGAACAGCCACCACGTCGCCGTCGCCGGGTCGGCGCCCGGCGGCACCGGGCCGCGGACCACCGTGGGGTCCGTGGGGGCGCCGAGCGGGTCGGTGAACAAGGGGGCCGGCGCGACCGGCACCGCGGTGTCGGGCGCCGTCACCGCTCCGCCGGGACGGCGAGCGTGCCCGTGACGTCGCGCAGGTCCTCGATGCCGTGCAGGAACCCGTCGCGCAGCGCGCTGCCGGGGGCGAGGTCGTCCCGCGTGACGGGGCGGCGGAGCGCGGCCGACGCGTAGATCGCCGTGACCAGCTCGAGCGACCGGTGCGGCTCCGCGGCGACGGCCGGGAGCGGGCCGCCGTCGCGCAGGGCCGCGTACACGGCGCGCAGGAGCGGGGTGTGGCCGCTCGGCTCGTCGTCGGCCGGGAGCGTCCACGAGCCCGGCGCAGGGGCGGGGTCGCCGCCGGTCCGGTCGGGGGCGGGGGTCAGCCGCCACGACCGGGCGTCGTGCCCGTACAGGTGCTCGACCTCGACGGTGCCCAGCTTGGTGTCGACGCGGACGTAGCTCGTCTGGCGCGGCGACAGCGCGGTGGTGAGGACGGAGACGACCGCGCCGTTCGCGAACCGGACGGTGGCCGTCGAGGTGTCCTCGGTCTCGACGTCGCGCGCGAGCCGGAACGCCCGCGCGTCGACCTCGGCCCACTCGCCGAGCAGGAACCCGAGCAGGTCGAGCTGGTGGATGCCCAGCCCGAGCAGCGGGCCGCCGCCCTCGGTGGCCCACCTCCCGCGCCACGGGACGGCGTAGTAGTCCTCCTGCTTCCGGTACCAGAGCGTGTGGCACACCCCGACGAGCGGCCGGCCCAGCTCGCCCGACGCCAGCAGCCGCTGCACGTGCCCGACGGCGGTGCCGGTCCGCTGCTGGAACACCACGGCGTACCGGCGGCCCACCTCGTCCGCGACGGCGAGCACGGCGTCGAGGTCGGCGAGCGACAGGACCGGGGGCTTCTCGCAGACCACGTGCGCGCCGGCGCGCAAAGCGGCGATCGCCTGGTCGCGGTGCAGCCCGGGCGGGGTGCAGAGGTGGACGACGTCGACCTGCCCCGCGCCGAGCAGGGCGTCGAGGTCGGCGTACCGGCCGGGGACGCCGTACTGGTCGGCGAACGCGTCGCGGACCTCGGGGTTCGGGTCGGCCACCGCGACGAGGGTGGCGAGCGGGTCGTCGGCCAGCACCCGGGCGTGCGCGTGGGCGATGGCCCCGGTCCCGACGATGGCGACGCGCGTCGCGCCCCCGGCTGTGTCCGTCACGTCCGCTCCTTCGCGTCGATCATGTCCTGGTCACGGTAAGCGCTTGCCCGTCGATTCGTCCACGCCTCCGCGCAAGGGTCGGCGGTGGTGTCGGGTCAGGCCGAGGGGTCGGAAGAGCCGCGGACCACGAGCTCCGGCTGGAACTGGACCCGCTGGTGGTGGAACGTGTCGCCCTCGCTGCGCTGCCGCAACAGCAGGTCGGCGGCGGTCCAGCCGAGCTGGTGCGTCGGCTGGCGCACGGACGTGAGCGGCACGGTGAGCATCGAGGCGAACACCACGTCGTCGTACCCGACGACCGCCATGTCCTCGGGCACCGCCACGTCGCGCGCGCGCAGGGCCCGCAGCACGCCGAGCGCGGTGAGGTCGTTGACGCAGAACACGGCGGTCGGCCGGTCGTCGGCGTGCTCGTCGAGCACCCGCAGGATGCCGGCCTCGCCGCCGTCGGCGTTGAGCGAGCCGATCGTGACCTCGACGAGCGCCTCGGCCGGGTCGAGGCCGGCGGCCGCCAGCGCCTCGAGCACCCCGGCGCGGCGGTCGACGCACTGCTTGATGGTCGGCGGGCCGTTGACGAACGCGATGCGCCGGTGCCCGAGCGAGACGAGGTGCTCGACGGCGAGGGCCGCGCCGCGGACGTCGTCGACCGCGACCGACGAGACGTCGTCGACGGGGGAGGTCGCGTCGAGCAGCACGACGTCGATGCCGCGCTCGCGCAGCGCGAGGAGCCCGTCGAGCGAGCCGGCGGACGGCGTGACCATGACGCCCTGCACCCCGTGCTCCTCGAAGAGTCGCAGGTAGCGGGCCTCGCGCTCGGGGTCCTCGTCGGACGAGGACAGCATGAGCGTGTACTCGTCGGCCGCGAGGCGGTCCTCGATGCCGCGGGCGACCTCGGTGAAGAACGGGTTCGCGATGTCGAGGACGATCGCGCCGACCGTCTGGATGGTGCCCGCGCGCAGCTGCCGGGCGGAGGCGTTGCGGACGAACTGCAGCTCCTCGATGGCCACGAGCACGCGGTCGCGGGTGGGCTCGCTGACCTGGTCGGGGCGGTTGAGCACGTTCGAGACGGTGCCGACGGACACCCCCGCGCGCTTGGCGACGTCCGTGATGGACGGGCGACGGTCTGCCCGCCCTCGTGTCGTCGTCGACATCGACCGTCGTCCTCTCGTCGCGCTCTCGTCAGGCCTGAGGTTCGCCCGATGCTAGTTGCCGCCGCCGGGGCCGCCGGGACGCCTCGCTGCATCACGATGACGTCACAACCCTTGCGGCGCCGGATGCGCACCGTTAGCGTTGATCGTACTGAATCGATTCACCATCCTCAAGGGAGAGGTCATGGCGGAATCACCCGGTGCGGACGCCGACGGCCAGGTACCCACGCTGGTCGTGCGGGGCCTGGTCAAGCACTTCGGCCCCGTGATCGCGCTCGCCCGCGCCGAGCTCGAGGTCCGGCCCGGGGAGATCCACGCGCTCGTCGGGGAGAACGGCGCCGGCAAGTCGACCCTCGTCAAGCTCCTCGCCGGCGTCTACCAGCCCACCGCAGGCCAGATGCTGCTCGACGGAGAGCCGCTCGCGCCCCGGACCCCCGCGGACGCCCGAGACGCGGGCATCGCCGTCATCTACCAGGAGCCGACGCTCTTCCCGGACCTGTCCGTCGCCGAGAACGTGTTCATGGGCCGCCTGCTGACCGGCCGTGGCGGCATGGTGTCCCGCCGGGCCATGCGCGACCGCACGCGCGAGCTGCTGGCCACGCTGGGCGTCGAGATCGACCCCGACCGGCCCGCGCTCGGCCTGTCGATCGCCGACCAGCAGCTCGTCGAGATCGTCAAGGCCGTGAGCCTCGACGCGAAGCTCCTGGTGATGGACGAGCCCACGGCCGCGCTGAGCGGGGTCGAGGTGGACCGGCTGTTCGCGGTGGCCCGGCAGCTGCGGGACCGCGGCGCGGCCGTCGTGTTCATCTCGCACCGGTTCGACGAGATCTTCGCGCTGTGCGACCGCATCACCGTGATGCGCGACGGCGAGCACGTGAGCACCCAGGACACCGCGACCACCGACGTCGCGACGATCGTGCGGCAGATGGTCGGGCGGTCCGTGGACACGATGTTCCCGCGCACCGGGCGGACCGCCGGCGACGTGGTGCTGGAGGTCGAGGGGCTGACCCGGGCGGGCACGTTCGAGGGCATCGACCTGCACGTGCGCGCCGGGGAGATCCTCGGCATCGCCGGGCTGGTCGGCTCGGGGCGCAGCGAGGTGGTGCGGGCCGTGTTCGGCATCGACCCGTACGACTCGGGGACCGTCCGCGTCGACGGCGCGCTCCTCGCGCAGGACGACCCGGAGCAGGCCATGCGGCGCGGCCTCGCGCTCGTCCCCGAGGACCGTCGGCGGCAGGGCCTGCACACCGACCTGTCCGTGGCCCGCAACGTCGCGCTCACCCTGCGCCGCCGGCTCAGCCGCGGCGGCATCCTCACCAGCGGCGCCGAGTACCGCGTGGCGCACGAGTGGGCGGCCACGCTGCAGGTCAGGGCTCGGGACCTCGACACCGTCGCCGGCACGCTGTCCGGCGGGAACCAGCAGAAGGTCGTGCTGGCGAAGTGGCTGTCGACGAGGCCACGCGTGCTGATCATCGACGAGCCCACCCGCGGGATCGACGTCGGCACCAAGGCCGAGGTGCACCGGCTGCTCGACAGGCTGGCCGGCGAGGGCGTCGCGGTGCTGATGATCTCCTCCGAGCTGCCCGAGGTGCTCGGCATGAGCGACCGGGTGCTCGTCATGCGCGAGGGGCGGGTCACGGCCGTGCTCGACCGGGCCGACGCGGACCCCGAGACCGTGATGGCCGCGGCGACGGGGGCGGTCGCATGACGGGACGCGTCCTGCGCCGCCGCGAGACGAGCATCGCGCTCGCCCTCGTCGTCCTCGTCGTCGTCGCGACCGCCACGAACGACGCGTTCCTGCTGAGCAGCGACGGCTTCCGCGACCTGCTGCTCGCGCCGTCCCTGCTGGTGCTGCTGGCCGTCGGGCAGGCGGCCGTGATCATCACCCGCAACGTCGACCTGTCGGTGAGCAGCACGCTCGGCCTGGTCGCGTTCGCCACGGGGTCGATGTTCGTCGACGTCCCCGGGCTGCCCGTGCCCGTCGTCGTCGTGCTGGGGATCCTGCTGGGCGCGGTGCTCGGGGCGGTCAACGGCGGGCTCGTCACGAGCGCGGGCGTGCCCTCGCTCGTCATCACGCTCGGCACCCTCTACGCCTACCGCGGGCTCACAGTGATCTGGGCCGGCACCGACCGGATCAGCGCGGGCGACATGCCCCGCAGCTTCCTGGCCCTCGGTACGCAGCGCGTGCTCGGCATCCCCGTGCTGGCGCTCGTCGCGCTCGCGGTCGTGGTCGGCGTCGGCGTGTACCTCGGGTACGCCCGGACCGGCCGGGAGTTCTACGCGATCGGCTCGGAGCCCGACGCGGCGCGGCTGTGCGGGCTGCCCGTGGGCCGCCGGGTGTTCTTCGCGTTCGTGCTGTCCGGCACGCTCGCCGGGCTGGCGGGCGTGCTGTTCGCGGCCCGGTACGCCACCGTCGCGTCGAACGCCGGGACCGGCCTCGAGCTGCAGGCCGTGGCGGCCGCGGTGATCGGCGGCGTCGCGATCTTCGGCGGCAGCGGCACGGTCGCCGGGGCGGCCCTCGGGGCGGTGCTGCTCGCGACGATCGACCGGGCCCTGCCGATCCTCGGCATCCCCGACTTCTGGCAGCAGGCCGTGGTCGGCGTGCTCATCATCGGCGCGATCGTGCTCGACCGGGTCCTCGCGCAGCGCAACGCCCGGCGCCTGCGCTCGACGGGCGTCGCGGAGGCCGTCCGACCACTGCCCGCCGAGCGGGTCACCGGAGGTGCGCCGTGACCGTCGACCAGGTCCGCACGGTGCCCGCCGCGCCGAGCGTCCGCGCGCGGCTGACCCGGCTGCTGCTCGGCCGCGACGCCGCGATCGTCGGGCTGCTCGTCGTCGTCGTGCTCGTCGCGTCGTTCACCGTGGACAGCTTCGCGACGTCGACCACCTGGTACTTCCTGTTCCTCGACGTGTTCCCGATCCTGCTCATCGCGCTGCCGATGACCCTCATCGTCATCGCCGCGCAGATCGACCTGTCGGTGGCGAGCATGCTCGGCCTGAGCAGCGTGCTCGTCGGCGCGCTCTACGAGAACGGCTGGCCGCTCGGGGTCGCCGCGCTCGTCGCCCTCGCCGTCGGGGCGGTGGGCGGGGCGCTCAACGGGTTCCTCGTGACCGTCGTCGGGCTCCCGTCGCTCGCCGTCACCATCGGCACGCTCGCGCTGTTCCGCGGGCTCGCGGTCGGCATCCTCGGCACCCGGGCCGTCACCGGCTTCCCGTCCGGCGCGCAGGACCTGGTGAGCGCCCGCTTCGCCGGCACGGGCGTCCCCGTGGTGATGGCCGTGTTCGTCGTCCTCGCGCTGGGATTCGGGGTCGTGCTGCACGCGACCGCCACCGGGCGGCTCGTCTACGCGACCGGGCTCAACGTCGAGGCGGCCAGGTTCGCCGGTGGCCGCGTGGGGCGCCTGACGTTCTGGCTGTTCGTCGCGAGCGGCGTGATGTCGGCGCTCGCGGGCGTCTACTGGACGCTGCGCTACGGCTCGGCCCGCGGCGACAACGCCGTCGGCCTGGAGCTCTCCGTCGTCGCCGCCGTGCTCGTCGGCGGCGTCTCCATCTTCGGCGGCCGGGGCGCGCTGCCCGGCGTGATCGCCGGGGTGCTGCTCATCGGGGCGCTGCGCAGCGCCCTGCGCCTCGCGGACGTCTCGTCCGACGTGATCAACGTCGTCACGGGCGTCCTGCTCATCGCGACCGTGGTCGGACCCGGCCTCGTCGCCCGCGCCCGGGGGGCCGCACGCCGCCCCGGCACCCGCCCGTCAGCCGGCGCACCGGGCTGACACCACCCCGCACCACACACGGAAGGGGTTCCACGATGACGTGGTTCTCGCGACGTACCACCCGTCGACCGATCGGGGCAGCGGCCGCCGCGGCACTGGTCCTCGCGCTCGCGGCCTGCACCACGGGCTCACCGGGCGACGACGACACCGCCGGCTCCTCGGGGACGGCCGCCGGCGGCAAGTCCGACCTGTCGGTCACGTTCCTGCCCAAGAACCTCGGCAACCCGTACTTCGACACGTCCAGCAAGGGCGGCAAGGCGGCCGTCGAGGCGCTCGGCGGCACGTTCAAGGAGGTCGGCCCGACGGAGGCGACCGCCGACGGTCAGGTCAGCTTCATCAACACCCTCACGCAGCAGGGCGTCAGCGCGATCGTGCTCTCCGCCAACGACCCGTCGGCGCTGTGCAGCTCGCTCGACGCGGCGCGCGACGCCGACATCAAGATCGTCACGTTCGACTCCGACGTGGACGCCGAGTGCCGCGACCTGTTCGTCAACCAGGCGACCGCCGAGGGCATCGCCAAGGCCCAGGTGGACCTCATCGCGGAGCAGATCGGCGACGCGGGTCAGATCGCGATCCTGTCGGCGACGGCCAACGCGACCAACCAGAACGCCTGGATCGACATGATGAAGACGGACCTCGCCGCCAACCACCCGAACATCGAGCTGGTGGACGTGGTCTACGGCGACGACGACGACCAGACGTCGTTCGACAAGACCGCCGCCCTGCTGCAGACCCACCCGGACCTCAAGGGGATCATCTCGCCCACGACGGTCGGCATCGCGGCGGCCGCCCGGTACCTGTCGACGTCCGCGTCGAAGGGGAAGGTCGCGCTGACCGGCCTCGGCACGCCGAACGACATGCGCCAGTACGTCGAGGACGGCACGGTCACGTCGTTCGCCCTGTGGAACCCGGAGGACCTCGGCTATCTCGCGGCGTACGCGGCGGCGGCGATGGTCGACGGCACCATCACCGGGGCGGAGGGCGACAAGTTCACCGCGGGCGACCTCGGCGAGTACACGGTCGGCGCGGACGCGACGGTGCTGCTCGGCGACCCGTACGTGTTCGACAAGGCCAACATCGGCGACTTCGACTTCTGAGCCGCCGCGGTGGCCGGGCTCGCCCCGGCTCGCCCCCGCTCGCCCGGGGCTCGCCCACCGCCGAGATCGTCAGTTCGGGGCGAGATCGTCACTTTGAAGTGACGATCTCGCTCCCAAGTGACGATCTCGAGCGGCCGGGGGGCTGGTGGGGGGACTGGTGGGCGGGCTGGCCGGCAGAGGGGAGGCAAAGGTGGGGTGAAGCATGGGCTGTGCACCCTCTGAGCGGCTCTGTGCTCTGTCACACTCGGTGCCTTGACACAGGGAGTGCGCTTTCCCTATTCTGCATGAATCGTTTCAACGACGATTCGAGGAAGGCCCCGCATGACCCGCGTGTGCTTCGTGTCCCGCGTCCGGCCCGACCGGCTGGACGAGTACCGCGCCCGGCACGCCGCCGTGTGGCCCGAGATGCTCGCGGCCCTGCGCGACACCGGCTGGCGCGACTACTCGCTGTACCTCGGCGAGGACGGCCTGCTCGTCGGCCACCTCGAGACCGAGGACTACGCCGCCGCCCAGGAGGCGATGACACGCACCGCGGTCAACCCGCGGTGGCAGGCCGAGATGAGCGAGTTCTTCGTCGCCGACGGCAACCCCGACGAGGGCTTCCGGGTCCTCGACGAGGTGTTCCACCTGGAGGACCAGCTGCGTGCGGCCGGCCTCCCGACCGATCCTCAGGAGCTCCGCGCATGACCATCCAGAGCGTGCTTGCCCAGCAGACCATCGAGCTCCCGTCGTGGGCGTTCGGGAACTCCGGCACCCGGTTCAAGGTGTTCGCCCAGCAGGGCGTGCCGCGTGACCCGTTCGAGAAGGTCGCCGACGCCGCCCAGGTGCACCGGTACACCGGCGTCGCGCCGCGCGTCAGCCTGCACATCCCGTGGGACCTGGTCGACGACTACGACGCGCTCGCCCGGCACGCCAAGGAGCTCGGCGTCACCATCGGGGCCATCAACTCGAACCTGTTCCAGGACGACGACTACATGCTGGGCTCCCTGACGCACCCGGACGCGCGGGTGCGGAAGAAGGCGGTCGCGCACCACCTGCAGTGCGTCGACGTCATGCGCGCCACCGGGTCGACCGACCTCAAGCTGTGGCTGCCCGACGGGCTCAACTACCCCGGCCAGGACTCGATCCGCGCCCGGCAGGACCGGCTCGCCGACTCGCTCCAGGAGATCTACGCGGCGCTCGACCCGCACCACCGGCTGATCCTCGAGTACAAGTTCTTCGAGCCCGCGTTCTACTCGATGGACATCCCCGACTGGGGCACGTCGCTGCTGCACTGCCTCGCGCTGGGGGACCGGGCGTTCGTCGTCCTGGACACCGGTCACCACGCGCCGGGCACGAACATCGAGTTCATCGTCGCGCAGCTCCTGCGGGCCGGGCGGCTCGGCGCCTTCGACTTCAACTCACGGTTCTACGCGGACGACGACCTCATGGTGGGGGCCGCCGACCCGTTCCAGCTGTTCCGGATCATGCACGAGATCGTGCAGGCGGGGGCGCTGTCCCCGGACTCCGGCGTGAACTTCATGCTCGACCAGTGCCACAACATCGAGCCGAAGATCCCGGGCCAGATCCGGTCGGTGATGAACGTGCAGGAGGCCACCGCGAAGGCGCTGCTGGTCGACGCCGGTGCGCTGCTCGAGGCGCAGACCTCCGGTGACGTGCTCGGTGCGAACGGCATCGTCATGGACGCCTACAACACGGACGTGCGGCCGCTGCTCGCCGAGCTGCGGGTGGCGCAGGGGCTCGACCCCGACCCTCTGCGCGCGTACCGGCAGTCGGGGTACGCGGAGAAGATCGTCGCCGACCGGGTCGGCGGGAACCAGGCGGGATGGGGAGCATGAGCACTTCTGTGGAGACGACTGCGAGCGCCTTGGTCAGCCGGTCGAACCGGCTGGGGGCCGACCCGAGGAACACGAACTACGCGGGCGGCAACACCTCCGCGAAGGGCACCGCGACGGACCCCGTGACCGGGGAGGACGTCGAGCTCCTGTGGGTCAAGGGCTCGGGCGGCGACCTCGGCACGCTCACGACGAAGAACCTCGCGGTGCTGCGCCTCGACCGGCTGCGCGCGCTCGTCGACGTCTACCCCGGCGTCGACCGTGAGGACGAGATGGTCGCGGCGTTCGACTACTGCCTGCACGGCAAGGGCGGTGCCGCGCCGTCGATCGACACCGCGATGCACGGCCTCGTCGACGCCGCGCACGTCGACCACCTGCACCCCGACTCGGGCATCGCGCTCGCGACGGCGGCCGACGGCGAGGAGCTCACGCACGAGGTGTTCGGCGACTCCGTGGTGTGGGTGCCCTGGCGGCGGCCCGGGTTCCAGCTGGGCCTCGACATCGCCGAGATCAAGGAGAAGAACCCGCAGGCCATCGGGTGCATCCTCGGCGGGCACGGCATCACCGCGTGGGGAGCCACGTCCGAGGAGGCCGAGCAGCGGTCGCTCGAGATCATCCGCAGCGCCGAGGCGTTCATCGCCGAGCGGACCGCCGCGCTGGCCGCCGACGGCGGGCACCCGTTCGGTGCACTCGTGGCGGCACCCCTGCCCGACGACGAGCGCCGCGCCCGTGCCGCCGCGCTCGCGCCCGTCGTCCGAGGGCTGGCCTCGACCGACCGCCCGCAGGTCGGCCACCTCACCGACTCCGACGTCGTGCTGGACTTCCTGGCCCGTGAGCGGCTCGCCGAGCTCGCGGCGCTCGGCACGTCCTGCCCGGACCACTTCCTGCGGACGAAGGTCCGGCCGCTCGTCGTCGACCTGCCCGGTGACGCCCCGCTGGAGGACGTCGTCGCGCGCCTCAAGCAGCTGCACGAGGAGTACCGGGCCGAGTACCAGTCCTACTACGACCGCCACGCGACCCCCGACAGCCCGGCGATCCGCGGCGCCGACCCGGCGATCGTGCTGGTCCCGGGCGTCGGCATGTTCTCGTTCGGCAAGGACAAGCAGACTGCGCGGGTGGCCGGCGAGTTCTACGTCAACGCCATCAACGTGATGCGCGGCGCCGAGGCCATCTCCACCTACGCGCCCATCGACGAGGCGGAGAAGTTCGCCATCGAGTACTGGGCGCTCGAGGAGGCCAAGCTCCAGCGGATGCCCGCGCCCAAGCCGCTGGCCACCCGGGTCGCCCTGGTGACCGGCGCCGGGTCGGGCATCGGCAAGGCGATCGCCGAGCGGCTCGCCGCCGAGGGGGCGTGCGTCGTGATCGCGGACGTCAACCTCTCCGGCGCGCAGGAGGTCGCCGACGCGCTCGGCGGACCCGACGTGGCGGTCGCCGTGCACGCCGACGTGACCTCCGAGGAGGCCGTCGCCGCGCTCGTCGCGCAGGCCTCGCTCGCGTTCGGCGGCGTCGACCTCGTCGTGAACAACGCCGGCCTGTCCATCTCCAAGCCGCTGCTCGACACCACGGTCGCCGACTGGGACCTCCAGCACGACGTCATGGCGCGCGGCTCGTTCCTCGTCGCCCGCGAGGCGGCCCGCGCGATGATCGCGCAGGGCATGGGCGGCGACATCGTCTACATCGCGTCGAAGAACTCCCTGTTCGCCGGCCCGAACAACATCGCCTACTCCGCGACCAAGGCCGACCAGGCCCACCAGGTCCGGCTGCTCGCCGCCGAGCTCGGCGAGCACGGCATCCGCGTCAACGGGGTCAACCCCGACGGCGTCGTGCGCGGGTCCGGCATCTTCGCCGGCGGGTGGGGCGCCAAGCGCGCGGCCGTCTACGGCGTGCCCGAGTCCGAGCTGGGCGCCTACTACGCGCAGCGGACGCTGCTCAAGCGCGAGGTGCTGCCCGAGCACGTCGCCGCCGCCGTCTTCGCGCTCACCGGGCCCGACCTCGTGCAGACCACCGGCCTGCACGTGCCCGTCGACTCGGGTGTGGCCGCCGCGTTCCTGCGGTGACCGACGGACGTGCAGACGAGGCCGTGCCGTCTCGTGCCGACACGAGCCGGCACGAGACGACTCGAGCCCGCACGAGCCGACGGGAGCCGGCACGAGCCGGCACGAGCCGTGCTGCCGGACGGCACACGGTGAGCGGGACGACATGCTGACGGGGGACGCATGACAGGGCCGGACGACGCGATCGGACGTGCGGCACGCGCGGCCGCGGCCTCTCGCGCCGCGCGCGCGGCCGCCTGGGCGGTGCTGCCGCGCCTCGGGTCGGGGCCGGTCCTCGCGCACCCCGGCGTGCCGACCCGGCGCGGCACCGCCGTCGGCCGGGTGCCCTCCCCGCGCGGTCCCTGGGAGGAGGGGTCGTGACGGGCGGTGCGTCGGGCGTCCACGCCTTCGCAGCGGTCGATCTCGGGGCGTCGAGCGGGCGCGTCATCGTGGGCCGGGTGCTGCCCGGGGACGACGGGCCGCGCGTCGAGCTGCACGAGGTCAACAGGTTCGCCAACGGCCCCGTCGCGGTGGCCCCCGTGCCGTCGTCGGGCGGCGTCGTGCCGGAGCCGACGCTGCACTGGGACGTGCTGCACCTGTACCGCGGAGTGCTCGACGGGCTGCGCGCGGCGACCCGCGAGGTCGGCGCGCTCGACGGGGTCGGCATCGACTCGTGGGCCGTCGACCACGGCCTGCTCGACGCCGACGGCGTGCTGCTCGGCAACCCCGTGCACTACCGCGACGGGCGCACCGCGGGGATCCCGGACAAGGTGTTCGCGACGATCCCGGCCGGCGAGCTCTACGCCCGCACCGGTCTGCAGGTGCAGCCCTTCAACTCGGTCTTCCAGCTCGTCGCCGCGCAGGGCACGGCCCAGCTCGCCGCCGCCCGACGGGCCCTGCTGATCCCCGACCTGCTCGGTGCCTGGCTCACGGGCGTCGAGGTCGCGGAGGTCACGAACGCGTCCACCACCGGCCTGCTCGACGCGACCACCCGCACCTGGGCCGCGGACCTCGCGGAACGGCTCGGCATCGACGCCGGGCTGCTCCCGCCGCTGCGCGACGCCGGCACGTTGCTCGGCCACGTGCACGACGGGATCCGCGCGGACCTCGGCCACCCGGCGCCGCTGCCGGTGTGGACGGTCGGGTCCCACGACACCGCCTCGGCCGTCGTCGCCGTCCCCGCCACGGGCGACGACTTCGCGTACATCTCGTGCGGCACGTGGTCGCTCGTCGGGCTCGAGCTCGACCGGCCTGTCCTGACCGAGGCGAGCCGCGCCGCGAACTTCACCAACGAGGCCGGCGTCGACGGGACCGTCCGGTACCTGCGCAACGTCATGGGCCTGTGGGTGCTGCAGGAGTCGATCCGCACCTGGAACGAGGCGGGCCTGCCCGCGGACCTGCCGGACCTGCTCGCCGAGGCCAGCCGCGTCCCCGCGCTCACCACGGTCGTCGACATCGACGCCCCCGAGCTCCTCCCGCCCGGCGACATGCCCGCCCGGATCGCCGCCGCAGCGGTCCGCACGGGCCAGACCCCACCGCAGTCCCAGGCGGAGACGGTCCGCTGCATCCTCGACTCGCTCGCGCTCGCGTACCGGCGGGCCGTCCGCGAGGCCGCCGCCCTCGCCAGCCGCGACGTCCGGGTGGTGCACGTGGTCGGCGGCGGGGTCCGCAACGAGCTGCTGTGCCGGCTCACCGCCGACGCGACCGGCCTGCCCGTCGTGGCCGGTCCCGCCGAGGGGGCGGCGCTCGGCAACGTGCTCGTGCAGGCCCGCGCGGCCGGGGCGCTCGCGGGTGACCTGCACGACCTTCGCCGCGTCGCGGTGCGCGGGCTCGACGTGCGGCGCTACCTCCCGGGCGACGGGCCGTCCGCCGCGCAGTGGGACGCCGCGGAGCGGCGCGCGCTCGGCTGACGCGGCCGACCCGTCGTGAACGGCGTCGGGCCGGGGTCGGCCCCGCCTTGTCGCCGGTTCTCGCCCGGTCGCGGTTCGCCGGTCCTCGCCGGGTCGCGGTCCGCCGGTGCTCGCCCGGTCGCGGTTCGCCGGTCCTCGCCGGGTCGCGGTCCGCCGGTCCTCGCCTGGTCGCGGTCCGCCGGTGCTCGGCCGGCCGCGGTCCGCCGGTTCCCTCGGCCGCCGTCGGGCCCGCCGGTTCTCGGCCGCCGTCGCGGCCCGCCGAGTATTTTCGCCCCTCCAGGGGGCTCCTGAACCCCGACGGCAGAGCGCGCGGCCGGGTCCGCGGGCACGACGACGGGGGAGCACGACATGGAACGCGAGTACTTCGTCCGCGGTGAGCGGCGGACCGTGGAGCAGGTCGAGGACGTCGTGGCCGTCAAGGTCGCGCCCGACGAGGCCGGGGACCGCGCCGGACGGGCGCGGGCGGTCGAGACCGCCGGTGCCGGCCAGGGTGCGGGCGTCAGCGAGCAGGACGTCGAGGCCTTCCGGCAGGCCGGCTGGGTGTTCGTCGAGCCCGCCGCCGTGACCCCGTCCGACCTGCGCGCGCGGGAGACGCCCGACGAGGTCGAGCGGGCCGGTGCCCTCGTGCGCCGACCGAGCGGCCGGGTCGCGATAGTCACCCGCCGGCTCACCGTGCAGCTCGACGCGACGCTGTCCGCAGCGGACGCCCGGGCCACCCTCGAGGAGCTCGGCGTGGTGCCGCTCCTCACCCTCGGGTGGGCCCCGAACCTGTTCGAGGTCGACACGGTCGCGCACGACGACGCCGTCGCCGCAGCGGCCGCCCTCGACGGGGACCCGCGCGTGGTCTTCGCCGAGCCCAGCTTCGTCGAGCACGTGGACCAGCGGCTCACGCCGACGGACCCGCGCTACGCCGAGCAGTGGCAGTGGCGCAACACGGGCCAGTCCGGCGGCACGGCGGGCGCCGACGTGCACATCGAGGCCGCCTGGGACGTGACCCGCGGAGCGGGCGTGCGGCTCGCCGTCATCGACAACGGCTTCAACGCCGCCCACGAGGACCTCCAGGCGGGCGTCGTGCCCGCGTCGGGCTTCTTCCAGACGAACGGTGCCAACCCCGCGGTCTTCGTGCAGGGCACGGTGGGGATGCCCGGCAGCAACCACGGCACGTTCTGCGCGGGCATGGCGGCCGCGCGGCAGGGCAACGGGCGCGGCGGTTCGGGTGCCGCACCCGAGAGCGACCTGATGCTCATCGCCGCTCTCGGCGACCAGGTCGGCACCCAGGTGACGCTCGCTCGCGCGGTCAGCTACGCCGCCGATCCCTCGACGGTCGTCCCGGGCGCGGACCCGGCGACGGGCGCGGACGTCCTCGTGTCGAGCCTTGGCCCGAACGGCGCCGACTGGGACCTCACCGAGGCCCTGCGCCTCGCGCTCGTGTTCGCCGGCACGCAGGGACGCCAGGGGCGCGGGCTCGCGATCTTCTGGGCGGCCAGCAACGGGGCGAACGTCGACGTGCTCGCCGACCACGTGGTCTCGCACCCCGACGTGATCGCCGTGGTGCGGTCCAACCGCAACGACCTGGAGGACAACGCCGCCCGCGGACCGGAGGTCGAGCTCATCGCCCCCGGTGTCGCCGTGGTCAGCACCACCGGCAACGGCGGCTACGGCCCGAGCACCGGCACGAGCTTCGCGGCGCCGTGCGCCGCCGGGGTCGCCGCGCTCGCGCTGTCCGTGAACACCGGCATGACCCGCGACCAGCTGCGTGCCGTGATGCACGACTCCGCCGACAAGATCGGCGGTGTCGTCTACGACGCGAACGGCCACAACGACGACTACGGCTTCGGCCGGGTCAACGCGGCCCGGGCCGTCGAGCTCGCCGGTGACGTGGCGACCGAGACCGGCGGGGTGAACTCGATCGCGTTGGTGCGGCAGGTGCCGGGGTGGGCGTCGATCCCGGTGGCGGCGTCGAACGGGGACGGGACCTGGACGGTCACCAACGGTGCGGCCGGGCCGGACTTCATCCCGACGTG